>VOFH01001186.1_pt1 | contig 55651 bp, 67 predicted proteins | sample 5384091 | NCBI WGS metagenome assembly VOFH01 (sample SAMN12384727, study PRJNA508395) | human gut metagenome | isolation source: healthy gut G | host: Homo sapiens
AAAGAGGCGACAACCAGATTCGAACTGGTGATCAGGGTGTTGCAGACCCACGCCTTACCACTTGGCTATGTCGCCATAACATATTATATTCATAGTAAGAACAAAAAATGACTCCAAGGGGATTTGAACCCCTGATACCACCGTGAAAGGGTGGTGTCTTAACCGCTTGACCATGGAGCCTTAATACTGAACTAGAAGGACAACATGCCCAACTTGCTTAACTATCATAATTATTCTTACAGCTCCCCGAGTAGGGCTCGAACCTACAACAACTCGGTTAACAGCCGAGTGCTCTACCATTGAGCTATCGAGGATTACACCTGAGTTCCTTAACTCATTATTTAAAGGATTGCTCCTTCAAAACTGCACATTAAATATATCTTATACATCCGTATCCTGTCAAGCACTTTCGTACTTTCCTTAAGAATAACTCTCTTTGTTCTATCCAAACCTTAACCTCTTTCGGTTAAGCCCTCGACCTATTAGTACAGATCAGCTCCATATGTCACCACACTTCCACCTTCTGCCTATCTACCTCGTCGTCTTCAAGGGGTCTTACTAGATTAACTCTATGGGATATCTCATCTAGGTAACCAGCATCTTCACTGGTATTTCAATTTCACCGGGTGCATTGTCGAGACAGTGCCCAAATCATTACGCCTTTCGTGCGGGTCGGAACTTACCCCGACAAGGAATTTCGCTACCTTAGGACCGTTATAGTTACTAGACAGTGCCGTTTACTGGGGCTTAAATTCAATACTTCGATTGCTCTAACATCTCCTCTTAACCTTCCAGCACCGGGCAGGCGTCAGCCCATATACCTCACCTTTCGGTTTTGCATAGACCTGTGTTTTTGCTAAACAGTTGCTTGTAATAAGTTCTCTGCGGCTCACTTGCGTGAGCACCCTTCTCCAAGTTGCAGGGTCATTTTGCAGGTTCCTTAACAATGCTTCTCCCGCCGGCCAAGTTCTCTCCTCATCCACCTGTGTCGGTTTACGGTACGGGTACGGTATACACAATAGCGGCTTTTCTCGACAGATGGTCTGTGTGCTTCGCTACTTTTGTTCGCTCCGCGTAACACCATTGGATTGAAATACGGATTTGCCTGTATCTCTCCTCCTGTGCTTGCACCGGTCTTTCCTTTCCCGGCTCACACTTTCCTTCTGTGTCCCCACATTTCTGATATATCGCAGTACAGGAATTTCAACCTGTTGTCCATCGGCTACGTCTTTTGACCTCGCCTTGGTACGACTTACCCAGGGCAGATCAGCTTTACCCTGGAAACCTTAGATATTCGGTAGCTTGAAGATTCTCACTTCAATCTCGCTACTCATTCCGGCATTCTCTCTCTTCTTAGCAGTCCTCACCATTTCTGTTCCCTCCGAGGTAATAAATTGTTTCGGACATTTTCAGCTGGGACCTACGTTCCGCTAACAATGCATCCCTCTATCCTTTTCCAACATTTCTGCTTCATCCTGGACAAGAATCACGGTTTCCGGGTCGGTGTCGTGTTTCCAGCCGAAACCGGACCTTAAGTCATAACCTTACCGCGTCATAACTCGCCGGACCGTTCTACCTGAAAGTACGCCAAATCGCACTAACGTGCTCCGACGACTTTGTAGCAAACACAGGGTTTCAGGAGTTTCTCTTTCACTCTCCCCACTCAGGGTCCTTTTCACTTTCCTTAGTGCTGCGCTATCGGTCACTGAGTAGTATTTAGCCTTACGGGTGGTCTCCGCTCATTCCCACAAGGTTCCTCGTGTCTCGTGGTACTCTGGATACTGCCTTGCTGCTTTCAATTTCGGATACGCGGCTTTCACGCTTTCCTGCTGGACTTCCCAGACCATTCTCCTATCAATCGCAGATCAATTATGCAGTCCTAACCCCTGAAAGATAAATCTCTCGGTTTGGGCTCTTTCCCTTTCGCTCGCCGCTACTAAGGAAATCGATGTTTCTTTCTCTTCCTCCGGGTACTTAGATGTTTCAGTTCCCCGGGTTCCCTCTGACAAGTTATGTATTGGCTTGTCAGTACTTAAGGTTTACTTAAGTGGGTTCCCCCATTCGGATATCCACGGCTCAAAGGATATTTGCTCCTCCCCGTGGCTTTTCGCAGCTTATCACGTCCTTCATCGGCTCTCAGTGCCTAGGCATCCACCCTGTGCTCTTTATAGCTTAACCATTCATCAGTATATAGCGTTATACTGACTGGCTTTTTAATGATTATTTAATCATTCGGTTTGTTTCTTGGTTTGATATGTGACTTATCAGTACATATCGCACCTCGGATGTCTAAACTTTATTAGTTTATTTTAGATATTTTAATATGCAGTTTTCAATGAACAATCCGAATAACAGATGTTATTCTTTTTCTGACTGTTTGACCAGTCATCAGGTAACGGAGTGATTATATCCTGTTATCTAATCGCCAGTCAAGCATTTTATTAGTATAGTTGACTTTTCTTTTAATAAATCTGGCAGCCACCTACTTTCCCATACCGTCTCCAGCATAGTATCATCGGCCGCTTAAGGCTTAACCATCGTGTTCGGGATGTGTACGGGTGTTTCCCTAAGCGCATCGCCACCAGAAAGTTGCTGTCTTTAACAGCTCAACAGAAAGACAATCTCTACTTCACATTCTTTCGAACATGGCATTCTTTTCCTTAGAAAGGAGGTGATCCAGCCGCACCTTCCGATACGGCTACCTTGTTACGACTTCACCCCAGTTATCAGACCTGCCTTCGGCGGCTCCTTCTTACGTTAGGTCACCGACTTCGGGCATTTCCGACTCCCATGGTGTGACGGGCGGTGTGTACAAGACCCGGGAACGTATTCACCGCAGCATTCTGATCTGCGATTACTAGCGATTCCAGCTTCATGTAGTCGAGTTGCAGACTACAATCCGAACTGAGACGTTATTTTTGTGATTTGCTTAAGCTCACACTCTCGCTTCACTTTGTTTACGCCATTGTAGCACGTGTGTAGCCCAAGTCATAAGGGGCATGATGATTTGACGTCATCCACACCTTCCTCCAGGTTATCCCTGGCAGTCTCCCTAGAGTGCCCAGCCGGACTGCTGGCTACTAAGGATAAGGGTTGCGCTCGTTGCGGGACTTAACCCAACATCTCACGACACGAGCTGACGACAACCATGCACCACCTGTCACTCTTGTTCCGAAGAAAAGGTCACATTACTGACCGGTCAAGAGGATGTCAAGACTTGGTAAGGTTCTTCGCGTTGCTTCGAATTAAACCACATGCTCCACCGCTTGTGCGGGTCCCCGTCAATCTTTGAGTTTCATTCTTGCGAACGTACTCCCCAGGTGGAATACTTATTGCGTTTGCTGCGGCACCGGAGCACTTATGTGCCCCGACACCTAGTATTCATCGTTTACGGCGTGGACTACCAGGGTATCTAATCCTGTTTGCTCCCCACGCTTTCGAGCCTCAGTGTCAGTTACAGTCCAGCAAGCCGCCTTCGCCACTGGTGTTCCTCTAATATCTACGCATTTCACCGCTACACTAGGAATTCCACTTGCCCCTCCTGCACTCTAGCCCTGCAGTTTCAAAAGCAGTCCCGGGTTGAGCCCGGGCTTTCACTTGACTTGCCTTACCACCTACACTCCCTTTACACCCAGTAAATCCGGATAACGCTTGCTCCATACGCATTACCGCGGCTGCTGGCACGTATTTAGCCGGAGTCTTAGTCAGGTACCGTCACTATCTTCCCCTTTACATAGCGAACTATTTCTTCACTCACGCGGCGTCGCTGCATCAGAGTTTCCTCCATTGTGCAATATTCCCCCACTGCCTCCTGTAGGAGTTGCAAATGTGTCTCAGTCCCAACGTATGGTCACCTCCTCAGGTCGGCTACTGATCGTCGCCTTGGTGGCCTCGTTACCCCGCCAACAAGCTAATCAGACGCGGGCCACTCAGTCATAAAAGACTTCAAACCGAAGGTAATCTGTCTTAAATGCTTCGTTCGACTTGCATGTGTTAAGCACGCCGCCATCATAAAAAGTTTGCCTTGTCAGTTACAAACTAACTAGCTTAATAATAGTTTCCTTATACTGTGTTTAAGGATTCATTCAATTGCTTGAATGATGTTCACAAAAGATGTATACTTAATTCTATTGAATTCTGTACTCATCTCGAAATTCTAAAAAAGAATTTTCAAGGTTGTCTTTCTGTTCAGTTATCAAAGTTCATCGTTCTCAAATCCAGTATTTATCTGTGTTTGAGAAGCTTTTGTGTCGCTGTCGTATCGCGGCGACTTGATTATAATATCACCACCTCTCACATATGTCAACATCTTTTTTCAACTTTTTTTTAATTTTTTTGAGATTTTTTGTTGATTTGGCAAAGCTAATTCTTTGCAAAGCCGCGTATTTACTAGCTTTGCAGCATTTTAATATTTTCCTTAATTTTGGAGATTTTTTTATTTTTTACCTCAATTTAATCTGTTTTTCTTATATTTATGGCTTAAAATATCCTTTTCTTTTTTGCAATAAATTGAAATCTTTCCCAATTTATAATGCATTTAAGCATTATTCGTGTCCCTGTCACTCCTGTTTCTGGTTAATTATATCCATTTTTCTTATATATAATGAGCCTGCTACTATGCAGAAGATTGTTATTGCCGCCATAATAATTACTCCCAATAATATGTTATATCCTTCTGGGCTGTATATTCCATTTCTTAAAGCCATACAATATATGGATATAATGAATGGATTATCTGAAAATGCACCTATAATAAGATATGACATCACAATAACATATCCAATGACTGGTGATATAATAAGTCCGACTGTAATCTGGATAATGCAGAAGGTTATTGTCATAAGCAGGCTCATAGCCATAAGACTTATCACCAGACCTGTCAGATTAGTGTTCTGTATAATAATCTGTTTATCCATAGAAATAGCCGAATAGCATACTTCTGGTGTCGGTGCAAGCTTAACGCCTCCTGTGCATATTCCAGCCACTATTATTACAGCATACAATATTGCATAACTTAGCACTGCTGTTAATATGCCCCATATACATTTGCTTATCCACCAGTTAAACCTACTTCCTGTTCTGACGATAATATTCTTTCCAAAGCCATACAGGTCTTTGATGACATAATTGCCGACAATATAAGCTACAAATATATTAGGAAGCATATACACAGAGGATATGTCTACGGTTTTAATCACACCACTATCATATTTCTTAACACCCCTTAACACCCATAAAATCATATCTCCACACGTATACGAGTCAATATGTCTGCTAAAGCTGCATATCATAATAAAATATATTACACATACTGCATATATTATTCCAAGCATTGCAAATCTTTTCCATTGCTGTACAATGCCCTCTCTTATGTCGCTTTTTATCTGCCACCACAACATCCACACTCTCTCCCTTATCTTTTCTGCAAAGTTATAAGTTTTCTGCACAATCTATGTCCCTAAGAATTCCTTTTTTTCTTAAATCTTACTGCCACGTTCACAAGGACAAATATTATTACCATAACTATCAGCGGATATATTATATTTACACCTAAGTTTAAGCCAACCTTGTATGTATAGCTTGATACCTGATAACTGCCAAATATTAAGCCATGGCTTTCAAAGCTTCTGTCTATAGTAATTAATATTATTGCAGATATATATCCTGCCCATTCTTTATTGGTGCACCACCATACTCCGATCATTACAATTCCCGTTATTAAAAAGCACTGAAATGTCTCTATTACATATGCCACCAGCAGCATAACAAATGATGGCTGTTCTTCACATACTTTTCCAAGCCATTTTGCACAGCGACTATATTGTTCTCCCCAATTATAAAATGTATTTGTCCGCAATAAACCTACAATCGTGGTTAAAGCAAAGACATATACCGTAAAAAACGTACACAAAATGAGTAAATCTATCACGCATCTTTTCCATACATCATTAACTGTGCGTTCCCTGACAACCTGCATTATTCTCTGGTTATGCCTTTCGACAAATAATGTATAAAACAGCAGCAATGGAACACCAAATGTATCCACCACATGCAAAATACCTATTATATAGACATCATATAAGCACGGCACTCCTCCGCCGCTCCCAAGCTGCCCATTAAAATTAATAACAGCAGCAATTGTCATTGCACCTAATATAATAGCTGTAAACCTTGACTCATTTACCCGCAATAAATCAACTAATCTTTTCATCATACCACCTGTTATTGCAATTCTTCACGTTCCATTATTCCTGTCTTATATCCAGTTTAATAAGACTCTTAATCTTCTCAAAGTAGCCTCTGTCCTTGTTTTGATTATTACTTTCGTACATAAATGAAGTTGAAAAATATATATTGTCATATGAAATATCATCTCCATACACCAGATCTCCATATACACCCTTTCCTATATCCTTATCATAACGATATGTATACTGTTCAACCCACTTATCTTCTTCAAAATATATTAACACTTCTTCTTTTTCCTCGCCCGGCTGTAATGTAATTTTAGAAGCCGATTTCAAAGTAAATGCATCTGGTGCATTTGCACAAATAGGTCCTCCATCATTTGTCCCTTTCAAGCGTCTGTATTTCATCACAGAATTCTCCTTTTTTATGCTATACAGACTCAGGCTGTGTATAGGCAATGTGTATTCACTATTATTCTCATTTTTTATACTAAGCTTTACAAAAAGCGCTTTCCTCTCAACCCCACGTTCACTGTCTAATATATTCCCCTGTTCATCTATATAATCATCTGTTTCTACATAAAGCAGGAAATTTCTTATATTATCATATGCCGCCTGTGATGTAAGCTGTCTTAAATCACTAAAATCATCTGTAATAAGGGCATCTGTAACTGTAAATGATAACGTATCATTTCTACTACCAATTGTAACCTTAGCCGTCTCCCCAGTCTGTACCAGTTCCGGCATATAATTTTTATTGCACTCCTTATAATCTTCTGTATATACGCGTGGTGAATTGTCAGAAACCATATCTGATTGTCCAGATGATTCACTGCCATTTGATTTTGATGATGCATTTTCCATCATCTGATATATATCATCAGTACTTTGGCTGCTACAGCCTGATACCAGCATTAATACACATAAAATAGCAAATATTATACTTTTTTCTTTTCATAAATAAACTCCTCTTTACAATCCCTTAATATCATCAAGAACTATAATTTCGTGTACAGGATAATTAGACAGTACAATACGAATCTGTGACTTTTTCAACATCCATCTTCTATCATCCCGCAACACTCCTTGTGACATTATAAAATGCAATACAATTTCCCTTTGTTCTTGTGCTTTAAGCTTTATGCTTGTCAATTCTCCATTTTCCATCACTTCTCCATATATTAATACGCCAACAGGATATATCTCCAATCCAAGATGCTCTAAAAGTGTTTTTGATAATTTGATTTCCTTATCTGTTTCATTCTTGATATCAATCTTCGCTATAAAATAATAAGTATTACTATTATTCCCGTTATCAGGGAGAAGTTCTGATCCATATTGGCTGTTTGCTTCTTCCTGCGGCATATATTCTACAGAATTAACTTTTATGCTCGTATCGCCCGTCCTTACCCATTCTCCAATTGAATGCACCTGCTGCTCTGGCTTTGGAAATCTTTTATTGACATCTATGTAACCTACAAGCCACACACCAGATACTACTAATATCAGGCAGGCTATAACAACACGCTTTATAATTCTCTTTTTAGAGTGCATCATTCTTCACCCCTCTCCACACATATATAACAAGATCAAACAACAAAACCACGCATATAAATATCACATAACTCTGCCAGTAATTTATTGCCACCTGATCAATCCTGAACAATCTCCATGGAGCCGCCCCTTTTATATATCTATATTTAACAGGAATCCATGTTGAAACTGCATTAATGAATTCACATAATACACTTGGAAACAACAGTACAATAAATGCATTATTAACATACAGCACAACGAGAGACATTGTTGCCATCAGTCCTGCACATATAAACTGGAGAATAAAATATAACAAATAATATATATACGGATGTGAGAATAATATATATGACCATATTCCATTGCCATTACAGGGAACAGTATGACTAATTGCTATAAAAGATGGCATCACTGCTGATGTAGCAATCAGATCCAGTACTAACGGAGCAACTGCCGCCGTTCCACCTGTAAGAAACACTGCAATATATTTGGCTGATATGTAATTAATCTTTTTGGTTCTTGTATAATAATTCTTTACAATCCCCTTTTTATAATCTGTATAATATGTAACGGCATAAGGCACAACAGCAAGTAACGGAATAAGCCTGACATACAATGTGTAATGCCAGCCTTCACCCATTGCCATCCACATATTATTAACATTGGCTACTGTTTCAAGATTACCTGTTTTATAAAAATGTAATGGATCGAGTGCCGTTGGTAATACCTTCTGAAAAAAATGTAATGCACTTATAACTATACCTATCAGGAGCGACACTTTTAAACCTGCACTTTTAAACGCCCTCTCCAGCTCTATTTTTAACATCTGCTTCATAATATCCTCCATTCCTGTGTTAAGCCCAGCCGCATAAAAAAATCCAGCACATAGATTCTAATCTCTATGCACTGGATTATATCATACGCATTTTGCGATATTCGGTTAATGTAAAAAGTTGTATTCATTAATGTAACTTTTTGCACATCAAATGCTTATCTTGGTCTGATACACATTTTCAGACACATTTTCCTTATAACTTCCTCCATATTTCTTAACAATACGGCGCACATTATTAATGCCCCTGCCGTGATCTATGTAATATATGGCTGGCTTCTTTTCTGTATCTTTCAGGTAATTATTCTCTATTATTATTATAAGCTTTCCTATGCTCTCTGTTATAATTATATGTATATAACCACCTGTATTAATATTATTCACAGCTTTAATGCTGTTGTCTAACAGATTACCTATTATAACTCCTAAATCTCCCATATCCACACTAATCTGCTCTGGAACTTCCGCCTCACATTCCACCGAAATGTTATCAGCAACACCACTGAGCTTGTATGTCAGAATGTTATTGATGACAAGATTATTACAGTATATTTTCCCCTTAACCATATCGACACTTCCTATCATTCCGTCTAAATAATCAAGTGCCGCACTGCTGTCATTCTGTACTATAACACTCCTTAAGGAACTAAGCCTGTTCTTGATATCGTGCCTTATATCCCTTAATTCTTCCTGTCCTGATTTGATATTATCGTATATTTCCCTGTTAGTCTGCCGCTCACGTTCAAGCATAATAATCTCATAACTATGACGGCTGTTCTGTTCAATCATATTAATAAGCATCGCTATTATGTTAGTTATGCACCATAGAATAATAAGAACTGCCAGCACAATTGGTCTTGTGTCAACATATTTATATGCCATTTTGCTTACCATAATACATGCCACAGTTATGCCAAGTGATGTCACAGCTATAGCTGTCCCTGCAAGCCTCCAAGCTTTATGCCTATATATTTATCATATACATCAACAAGTATTACAATCAGTATTCTTACCATAATAATACAGCTAATTTCTCTACTAATGTCTGAACTGTACTTTTCAATTCTCGTAAGAGAACAGTTCTCCAATATCAGACGAACCAGAATATTAACAGTAACCGACATACTTATATGATATGCCGTACTGGCTGTTACCGTGTATACATCAAAAGCACTATACTTAAAACCTGCAAGCATAATAACAAGAAGAAGTATATACATCGTATAGCTGTTGTTAATCAGAAAACTGTACATACATAATATATCAACTGCCGCCAGAAGAATATTATATACATAATAAACAGCTATTTTAAAATAACTTAACAGCCGTACATTAAGCCCATATGAACTATCTGCTGGTTTCAAATGTTCCACATATATATAATTCTTCTGATACCCAATATATATAATATAGTCTATTATACCTGCCAGCATACACAATAAAAACATATGATTATCTAACATATCTTAAGTGCACCTCTTAATATTAAACTACCAGAGCCTTCTGCTTTTGCCTCTCTCTGATGTTATATAGCTCGTATAATCTGTCATAAAATCGTTATATCTTCCACGTCCCAAGTCCAGTCTTATCTCTTTGCCATCTACGCCTCTCCTGCACCAGACATTGGATTTATCAACCCTGCTTACATATCTGTAATTAACAATACAGCCACTTCTTGTCTTTCCAAATATCAGCTCTGGAAGTTCATTATATACATCATTAATCTTTCCATAGAACTGATATTCCATATTAGTGGTTATAAGGTTAATTATTCTTTTGGACGACTCCATATACACGATATCGTCATAGTATGTGCTGACTAACTCTCTGTTACATCTGAATATAAGCTTGTCATCTCTTGAATTAATAACCTCTTCAAGCTGTGTTACAATCTTGTCCACCTTCTGCATTGTAACAGGCTCAATATAATTAAAAGCGTGTACATCAAATGCTTCCGCCATATAATCTGTATGGCTTGTCGTGAACACTACTATTGAATTAATATCTGACTGTTTAATATTCTTTGCCAGCTCTACACCATTATCCGCCCCAAGTTCAATATCAAGAAAATAAGCATCATAATGCTTATTGTTAAGTTCTCGTTTTATGTCATCTACGCCAAAATATACATCTACTTCTGCTTCACATTCTGTTTCCCTCAATCTGTCATCAAGAAGATGTTCCAATGTTCCCGCCTGTATCTTATCATCTTCACATATAGCTATACGCATATTATTCCTCTGTCTATGATATTATCATCTTCATTATAATATTATTATCGTATATAAATTCCAAAAAGCTGCTGCTATGAATCTGTGCAAGTATATCCGAAGCCCATACATTATTGCCAAATGCTGTAACTATTGCAAATACTACCCACACTATAATAAGTCCTTCAACTATACCTGCTATTGTTCCGCACAATTTGTCAGCCTGATGAATAACCGGAAGCCTGCTTATTACGCCTGTCACTCCCATAAACACCTTAAGAATTATGTATAATATAACAAATACTATGCAGTAGCATATTGCATTAATTATGATAGCACTAAGCTGTGCCGCAAATATCTGTGCCGCCATCTCTTATATTGTAACCTCAGCCGATGTTCCAGCTGAGTCTAGTATTTTCATAGCTGCTGACTCTGTTATATTGTCAGAAAGGCTCTGTGGAAGCTTCATATATTCACTTATGGCATCAACCTTTGACTGTATCGCATCCTTGTATACAACAGTACTGCTGTCTATAACCTGTGAATCATCTTCTCCATATTTCCTGCCGTCTTTTATGATATTTTCATATATACTCTGTGTAATACGCTCGTCCATATCCGTATCATTCTTTACTTTTTTCACTTACTATTGGTGATGCAAATGTTGTGACAGCTATTGTTATAATCATAGCAACGAGTGATGCCGCCATTCTTATTGCACCTTTTTTCATTCCATTAAAAGCCGCTATACATAAAATAGCCGCAACGCATATTAGTACCATATCATCTCCTGTTAAATATTATAAAATTACCATTATATTTCATATAATTCATTATCCGTCATTGAGTCATTCCAGACATTATTTATTATCTAAATTGTAGTTACTTGAGTTTAATATTCTGGATATACTTGGTGTTAATTAATATATATTCACCTCTTGTACCTGTTGGAAGTACCTTACTAGCCGGCATATCAAAGCTCATATTAGCAACATTCTTTCCTTTAAGATTGAATACAGAAAATGAAGTCGAATTATTCATAACTACACTTGAACCATCAAACTGTATATTATCAACCTGTGTTCCGAATTCAGCTTCACACACCTTTGAACCAGAAAAATTGTATACAACCATTTTGTATAATTCTCCTGAGTCTGAGTTATCCAGCACAAGGCCAATATAATCTGTGCCAAAGAATACCCTGTCTATTGTATTATCTATCTGTATTTCCTTTTCAAGACTTGGATATTCCTTTATCTTATATATGCTTATTACATTTTCTCCAACTGCTACCGCTATATTATTGCTTAAGAACTGGACATCTCCAACAAGCACGTCATTATAATGATTGAAACCACCAACAACTCGCTCAGTTTCATTCTGTCCCACCTCCGAAAAGTTGTAGAACACCACATTAGTCTTAATCTCTTCACCGCTTACATATACATATGAGGCGATAAGCTTGGCTGAGTCGTTGGAAATACTTATATCAAGCGGATATCCATCTCCTGCAAGTGTTGTCTTTACACTGTAGATTTTATTGCCTTCCTTGTCATACATATTGATGTAGTTAGCTTCATTATCTTCAAGCACTGCCGCAACTGCTCCATTAGCTGCAACCTCAATCTGCGATATGACAAGTGAAGTATCTACTTTTCCTATATTGCCATTTTTATTAAAAATATATATCGTATTGCCGTTAATATCTCCTATTGCAACACAGTCCTCACATATCTTAACCTGCGGCTTCTGCATAGAATATGTCTGGTTCCACAGTGCCTTGCCCTTCCGTATAATATGCTGCACCATCATTACTGTATCTTATATAACCATCACCATATGCTATATAGCCAGAAGACTCAATATCTTCCCTGTTAAGAGAACCTGCAACTGAATACGAGGTAAATACATATCCATCAATAAGCCTCATAACAAGCACTACCGCAATTGCGATTACAATCACGCCAATAGCAGCTATTATTACCATATGTCTTCTATGCTTCTTTATTCTGTGTTTGACAATCTCATCATCTTCCGTTTCGTGCGTCGCCGCCTCCGAAACATTATTCATCTGTATTACTTTTCTTGCCGGAGCGTTCTTATCTCCATTAAATCTTGAACTTCCTGAAATTATATCAGCCATCTGTTGTCCCCTTTATTATAATCAAGGCTTAAAAGCTGATTTTATTATACATTATCCCCATAAATATTCAAGGAAGTTTTATTTCTTGTCCTACATATAGAACATTGGCATCATCTAATTCATTATACTTAAGAACCTCTGTATATTTAGTTGTAGTTCCATAATGCTTCTTGCATATGCTCATAAGCGTATCCCCTGTCTTTACCGTATATACATAAGCTGTATAAGCCGCCGTATCATCACCAGACGAAACACCCTGTGCTGTCTTAGGGGCCGTGCTGCTGTCAGAGCTGTTCTCATCACCCACGCCATTCGCATCGTCTGAGTTATTCAAACTTTCCGAACTATTCGCACTACCGGAGTTTCTTTCTGTGCCGCCGGAATTGCTTCCTGTGTTACTGTAGTTATCCGCATTTTTCATATTATCTTCGTTCTGTGATGTGTCTGTATCGCCTTTAGTTGGATACACATCTCCTGACAACTTGTTCACTGTAACCGTGTCATCCTGATTGTCTGACTGGTCTGTATCATTTCCCGACATCTGATTCATAAGAGTATTAATCGACTTGTCGAACTGCTTCATCTTCTCATAGCTGTTCATAAGATTAATTCCAATAACAATTATGACCACAACAAGAAATGTACTCATAACATACATAAATGAATTACTTTTCTTCTGTTCGTGCAGCTCATCTTTTTCTTTGATTACATTTCTTATTGTCTGCATAACCTTATCAGTCCTGGAATCCTCACAGGATTTCTTTCCATTGCGTTCAAGCATATATTCCTGCATTTCATAATTCCGCTCATAGAAACACACATACCCTTTCTGTTTTCTAAGACTTCCATTTTCATACAGGTAAAAATGCTCCTCTTTACAGGCCGTATCCACAAGATATAATGTCTTCATCATACCCGCAAAATTATCAAGATGGATTTTCTTAAGCCTTGCCATTCTCTCACTTGTTAAATCTGGCACAACTGCAAACCAGCCCACAACCGACAGATTTGGAAAATATTTCTCTGTATCTGAATATATTCTGTTCCATACATTTTCATCAAAACGTATTCTCTCCCCCTTATCCTCTACAACAGATTTAATTACCCCCTTTACAAATACGCATTTTTCCTCACTGTCCTTCTGCAGCTCGCCTAATAACACGCCAGCCTGCTCTATCATTGGATTATTATATGCAATAGAATTGATGTATGTAAACGCATAATCTTCTATGTATATTTTCTTATCAGAGCTTACATCACCTATCTGCTTTATATTCTTTGGTCTTCTTATGCTTGTCACACCTTTCTTTTACATGGTGTGAATTCTTATCCGACTCATCTTTATTACATATAATCTCAATCATACCCTCCTCATTCCTGCGCTGATATTAAGCAATAGACACACAACAATACATTCTGACAGCGCACATATGTATTGCCGCATTAGGTATGTCCACTTTTGATATTTGCATAATAGCACCATAAACTTAAGAATTTTATCATAATATGTCGGCTGGATAATTTAATTTTATTTTTTGTAATATTTTTTTGATGCCACTAAATATATTATCTTAAAAATATATTGCAAATTGTGCGAAGAAGTGAGGTCTTATGAATTATTATTTTGATTCTTCCAGCGAAAAAGCTGCTTTATTATTAAGCATACGACTTAAGTCAATAATAAACACTAAGAAGAAGCCTAATCAGGAAATCATAATTCTATGTATTGGCAGTGACCGCTCAACCGGCGACAGTCTTGGACCTCTTATTGGGTACAAGCTAAAAGAAAGCACCTCAATGTGGATTCTACATATATGGAGATTTAATGCACCCTGTACACGCAGGCAATCTTCAACTATATATAGACAAAATCAATGAAACCTTTGTTGATCCTTTTATTATTGCGATTGATGCTTCTCTTGGACGTGAAGAACATATCGGACTTATCACTTTAGGAGAAGGTCCTTTAAAACCTGGACTCGGGGTCAAAAAAAGCTGCCTGAAGTCGGAGCTGTTCACATTACCGGAATCGTTAATTCTTCCAGTAATTCTAATCACTCCATACTTCAGACAACCCGTCTTTACCTTATAATCCAGCTTGCTGATGTAATATTTAACGCACTCAATGCACTGCTTATATCGGGCAATATATTAATTATTACCCCAAAAACTATAGCCTGATGGTTATTTCCTATTCTTGTATACAGCCATTGCCTGCGAAATAGTCTGTGCTTCTCCTGAACTGATAATATTATCAAGTTCTGTTAAGCGCTGGACATTAACAAATTCTTTACCAAGATAAGCTTCATAATTAGATGATATATATATTCTCTGCTGTTTGATGAGGTCATCTAACTTCATATATTCATCTTTCTTCTTGGCAAGTTCTTCTCTCATAAGATTAAGCTTATCTAAGTATCTGCCCTCTACCTCTTTAACAAGGTCCGGCTTTACAGTTTCTTCAAATTCCCTTAAAGCATTCTGCTTCTCTTCCTCGGTCTTTTTAATATTATCACCGATAGAATTAATTCTGTTATCAAAGCTTTCAAGCCCATACATAGCTTCGTCTTTATCTTTCTTGATTGAATGTTGTGTCTTTTTGATTATTCTTTTATTATCCCTTATCTTATACCTGGTATCCCTTGCCGCCATAATAGTATCCTTATGTGCAAGTATAAGGTTAATATATACGCTTCTTCCAATTATAAGAAGTAATATTCCCATCACGCCAGCATATATAACCGGTACATATGCTGGTATGACTGGTAATAAATATAATGCCGCAGGTATTAATGCAAATACTATGAGCAGAAATAAAGTATACACTAATACATCTCTGACTTTTCTTGAAATATATAATGCCATAAAAAATGAATTATTAACAATACGAGGTATATTCTCCTGAATAAATGCTTCATTAATCTCATTCTGAAGGCTCTTATTCTCAGCTCTTAAAGATGCTGTCTCAGAAGCTATTCGCTCTTTAATCCCCTGCATCTTAGCTTTATCTCTGTCTGCCTGAACCTGCTTAATTGTGTCTTTATCCTGTGAAACCGCTTTATCATAACCTGCACATATAGAGTCCGTACTTTCACTTATTCTTGACGAAATCTCATCTTCCATAGCTTTAGTGATGCTATCTATCTCCTTGGTTATATCCCTGATACTTACTGACATACGCTCAAGACGTTCTTTCTTTTCAGCGTGTTCATTAATATCGCCAAGAATCTGCTCTAAAACCTGCTGGTCACCATTGAGTATATTCTGTTCTGCCATTATCTGCCTCTATTTTATATTAATGGTTTCTGTAGTAGTTAATAAGACATCCGTCAAGAATTATCTCACGCTCATCATCTGTAAGCTCATCCATTTTAAGTTCAAATTCTTTCATATCTTTGTTAACTACATATGCTTTCATTGATGTAGCCTTATTCTTAACCGCATCAGCTATCTTAGGTATAAAGATATAATCTCCATTAGTAAATGGAAGTTCTCCCTTATCTATTATAAATGGAAGCATACCCCAGTTAATAAGGTTAGAACGGTATCTCTTAGTAGCGTACTCATTAGCTATATTAGCCCATCCGCCAAGAACCTTCTGACATGATGCTGCCTGCTCTCTTGCCGAACCATCACCTGGCTTAACTGCAAATATTGTGCTTCCAACACCAACATTTTCTTTGCTTACATCATAAGTTTCTTTAATCTTATGCATAATATCTCTTAACTCTGGAAGTGCTTCTCCCATACATTCGCCAGCTTCTCTTGCTTTCTCTGCCTTCTGTACTTCTTTAGCACGTCCAACATATGCTGGGTCTTTTCTTGAAAGAGCAAATTCTGCAAGTCCTAAAGGATTAGAACGGTATGATGATGTCTCTCCTGATGGGATAAGTTCATCTGTTGTTGTAACTGGGTCGTGAATTTCTGATACAACCTTAATGATTAAGTTCTCTGGGAGTGCTGCCATCTCTGGCCAGTCCTTAATATTAGGTCCAAACTGTATTTCCTGTTCTGGGTCTGCTACACCCTTGCTGTCAAATACTCTGTTAGCATATATAGCACTATCAAATGATATGTTGGTCCTGTGAATTCTACATCACAATCTGTAGCTGCTGTAAGGAAGCCCTTATTAGCTGCTGTAGCTGCAATAGATCTTGCATCCATAAGTGCAACTGATGATATCTGTCCATTCTGTAACTTAGAACCTTCTCTGTTAGGGAAGTTTCTTGTAGAATGTCTGATAGAAAATGCGTTGTTTGCAGGAGTATCACCAGCACCAAAGCAAGGTCCACAGAATGCAGTCTTAACAATTGCACCTGTCTCCATAAGGTCAGCAAGACGTCCATTTCTTGCAAGCTCCATATATATAGGTGTACTTGCTGGATATACGCTTAATGTGAACTCGTCTGCACCTATTGAATGGTCCTCTTAATATGTCTGCTGCCGCACAGATATTCTCAAATCCACCACCTGCACAACCAGCGATAATTCCCTGATCTACATAAAGCCTGCCATCTTTAATCTTATTAGTAAGCTTGAAGTCTACCTGTCCGTCAAGACTTACAAGTGCCTTCTTCTCTACATCTCTTAAAATATCCTCAAGGTTAGCATTAAGTTCATCAATAGTATATGTATTACTTGGATGGAATGGCATTGCTATCATTGGCTTAATCTTACTAAGGTCAACATATACAACTCCGTCATAATATGCGACACTGCCAGGATTAAGTTCCTTGTAGCTCTCGCTTCTTCCGTGTATATCATAGAATTCCTTAATCTTTTCATCAGTTCTCCATATTGATGAAAGACAAGTTGTCTCTGTTGTCATAACATCAACGCCAATTCTGAAATCAGCACTTAAGTTAGACACACCTGGTCCAACGAATTCCATAACCTTATTCTTAACATATCCGTTAGCGAATACCTCACCTATAATTGCAAGTGCAACGTCCTGAGGACCTACGCCCTTCATTGGCTCACCTGTCATATAGATAGCTACAACACCCGGCATATTAATATCGTATGTCTTATTAAGAAGCTGTTTAACAAGCTCTGGTCCACCTTCACCCATGCCATAACGTGTATGGCTGTACCAAGTGCACCATAACGTGTATGGCTGTCTGAACCAAGTCCATATTATCATCTTGCCGCCTTCTGCAAGCTATTTCTCTGAGATGCAAACCATTGGTGAATAAACATCTAGCTATAATTTATAAATAAAAGGTGTAACCTTATTCTTTATAGCATTAATAACATCTTCTTTAGCTTCTCCCGGCTTCCAGCCTACATTAACTGTATCATTCTTATATCTAGGAATGATGTGCATATGAAAATGGAATACTGTCTTACTCTGCTGCCTCGCCATTATTCTGTACTATATTAAGTCCTTCATAATCCAATGACTGTTTATATGCTTTGGCAATCCTTGTAGCAACCTTAAATATATGAGAGAATATGCAATCATCTTTTTTCATAGAGCATATCTCCTCCCATTTATTATTTACTTATTTTATGTTTCAGTATATACTCGTATAATAACTTAAAGCAAGGTGGATTACAATATTATTTGCTTTAAAAGACAAAAAAAGTACAGCCAAATGGCAGAATGGGGATTGTAATGCTAACTTTTAACGAATATACAACTATATCCAATAACTGTAGTGATAATAAACAGTTATCTGATGCAATTAACAGCGTATGCAGTGCCGCCCTTGAAGAAAGCTCTGTAATCTCTCACGAAATCAAGAACCAGGCAGCCTATTTAAAAACCTGCTACCAGCTTCTTTCAAGCCGCAATGATGAACTTCGCAGTAACAAATTCTGGAATAATATGGGTTCAACAATAGATGAACTTGTTAATTATCTTGAAAGAACATCTATCTACAGATACAGCTTCAAGCAAAGCGAAACGGTAAGCTGTACTCTATCTGATATCATTAACAACATTAACGAATATATCAAATCAAGATACAATGGTCTTATAGCCCTTGATACTTCTAATATCAGCCTGGAATGTAGTTCAGCTTCAATATATGCCAGCTCTCATTATCTTAATATTGCCTTAAAAGAAATCATTGATAATGCTTACGAAGCCGCCAGTGAGCGTAACTGTAACAATTGTATACTTATATTGTCCGCTATAATGTCACCTGACATTAAAGATAAGCTGATTCTTTCAATAGGAAGTAATAAAACCAATAACGGCAGCTCTATTTACCAGCCTGACAATATCAGCTCCTGCATTAACAATGACATTAATGATAATAACTGTAACAGACCTGGACTTAAAAGTAAGCTCTGCAAGCCTTTCTACACAACACACAAAGGGGCACACTGGTCTTGGTCTTTCAATTGTGAACCAGATATGCCTTTTAAGCGGCATTGACTGGAATATCATATCCGATAATGATGTAGTAACTACAGTTTTCGCTTTTAATCTTCAAAATTAAATACTTCGTCTAACATTCTTAATGTTCTGAAATTACCTTTGGCTGTCATATCTCCAGTCATAAATGCCCTGTGGAATGTAATTCTCCCCTGAACTATGCGGTCAAAGGTTTCTTTAGACATTTTACCAATAACATCAGCTTCCATATCCTGACCAAACTCTACTGTAAGATTGCTTCCCTGAACATTAACTATAATATTCTTATCCTTATCGCTTATCATAAACATATACCTGCCATTATAATTAAGCTGTGGCTTAAAATGATTTCTGAATACGCTAAGATAATAATCATCTCCACCATTCTGTTCATCACTAAGAAGTTCTTTATATATGCTTGCAAGTGACTCTATATCCTCTTTCTGTGTCTTAACAAATTCATCATCAGATGCATACTTAGATAGCTGTTCACTCTCCTGAGGTGTGAAATTAACAACCTCTTTAATAACATTCTTTCTTATAGTCTGACTGCTTGAAGGAAGATTTCTTAAGCCCTTTGATATGGTTCTGTATATATTTTCAGCATATTTTTCGATTATCTCTTTATATTCGTTATTAAATTCAAAATCTGTTGTATCGTCTACATAAGCACTTAATGACTCGCCTACAACTCCACCTATTATCTCCCACGAATTGCTGAGTGCTGTAACAACTTCACGTTCTCCATATGCTCTTGACATAACCACCGGAAACATATACGTAGATGATGTTCTGCTCTTGTCTGCATATAGCCAGCAGGAGTCAAGAAGTGTCTGCATATAGCCTCCCATACCAACCCACTCAACTGTAGTAGCAAACACAACTCCGTCTGCCTCAACTACTGACTGCGAAAGAGTTGTAATTGTATTCTTTATCTCATAAAGATTATACCTTGTAACGTGAACATTAAGTTCCTCTAACACTTCCTGGATTCTGTTAATAACGACAATTGTCGGGTCATCTACAAGACCTCGTCCACCATAATATATGTTTACATTCATATAATTAATATCCTCCCAAATATACCTGTTATCAATTAAGCTTTCCGATAATTGTAACACAAGTATTAGATTTTGGCGACATTTACTGTACTGACTTTATACACTTACTTTATACTATACTTACTTTGAACTCATACGCCGCAAACTTTAATATATCTCCATTATTAATATTAACTCTTGTATGCACCTTCAGTCTCTCACCATTAATATAAGTACCATTAGTCGAATTCATATCCTCTACAAAGAAACCTTTATCGCCATACGAAAAACAGGCGTGAAGCTTACTTATAACCGGATTGTCTATGTATACATCAGAAGCTTCCCTGATGCTTCCAACTGTGCAGGGAAACTTACACAGACCAATGGTATTATTAACATTATCATATTCTCCATTATCAGGTCTTACATCAGGAAACAAATCATCTGTCAGACCTTGAAGGCAAAGCTTATTATTCTTATTATCTTCTTCTGCCAGTGATTTAAGATAGTCACTTAAAAGAATTGTATGCTCACATTCTTCTGCCCTATTATCTACATTTCCCTCATTATCTTTAATAACCTCTGCCGTTACAAGCTTATTATCAATCTCCTCGTTAAGGTCAAAACGATACGGAATTTCGTTGACATTTTCTGACTTCGCCTGCTTTAAGTCTCCAACAAGCACACCCGCCTTATCTGCAATATAGAACAACACAATTCCAGCTATAAGTAATGCTGCCGATACAACTGTATCCAGCTTTACAACCGCATAACTACGAAACAAAAGACTTGCCGCTGAGTTATATAACAATAAAACTGCCACTGCCTTTAATATAAGCTGTGTCTTTTTGTCAATGCATTTATTATGCTCTTCAACACCAACTGGCTCCGGTCTTACCGCTGATAATATCTTCCCATTAGCATATGGTCTTTTTTATCTTTAATATCTGTATGCGGCTCATCAGCACTGCTTCCCTTATTAATATTTCTTTGGGAACTAAAATCCGGTACACTATCCGATTTTCTTCGGAATTTAGAATTGACGGCTCTCATTATTATTTGCACCCCTGCAATTTACCACACTATCAGCATTATTGAGAACCTTAGAGCCTGCCATTCCCTCTGTATTATTGATAATATTAGAATACTCACCACCCTCCGCCGTATTATCAGAACCACTTTTATCCACCGAATTACTTTCATCTTCATTATCTTCAAATAACTGCATAAGATTATATGGTGTGTAATCTCTTACGAGAATTCTCTGGTACGCTTCATAGAATTTTACAAGTCTTATTTTTTCAATTGAATGGTCAAATCTTTCTAATATATATTCATACAGGCTTCGCATTTTCCCATAAAAATCCGTATTATTATCCAGCAGGGAATACATAAAATACACTTTCTTATCCACTAAAGAAATATATATACATCCTGGGTCTAATATTACACGATCAAGATTAAGCATATATTCATTTACAACTCTTGCCATCTTAGATATGTTGCCAAGCAATGACTGCACATCAGACATATTAACCTTGCCATATTCAAGCAATGTGCTTAACTGCTGTTTTGAAGTTATATCATAATATATACATTTTCTTGAATTAATCTCGTTAATGGAAAATTGAAGGAAATAATCAGGTCTGTTTCGCATAAGCATTTTCATCTCATACTCAACCAGCTCATTGCTATCAGTTATATCAACCACCGCATAACTTATATTATTATTTCTTTCATATTTAATGCTTAAATCCTCACCACAATACTGGCTCATTATCCAACCACCTCCATAAGAGCATTTGTCTTTCGTATCAACCGGGCATTATCTATTTTATTTACATTTTCACTAATATTACATATATCTGACATACCTGCGTAACTTCCTATAACCGGAAAACTGGCACTACACACTATGCTTTCGTCCTGTTGATATACCCTGTCATCATATATATTTATATCCCGAAGGAACATAGTCCTGTCTGCCGCATACCTCTCTCCTCTTTTTTATCAGCTCTTTCCTTGCAGTAATATCACTTTCCTTTTCATACTCTATCGATATCTGACTCACCATATTCCTTATGATTATCCTATCGTGCATATAAATCCCAACACTTATCAGTGCAATAATTATCATTGTAAATATCGGAACAATAATTGCATTTTCTACTACTTTCATACATCTCTCCATTTCTTAAACACTGACAACTGTTACTGTAATAAAGTTCTTAATATAGTTCCACCGCCAATAACACAACACACTAATGACACCAATAAAAATGGTATATATGGCATAGACGTCCTTAGCTTCATTCTTCCTCCTGCTATCAACGTTCCCCCGGCGATAATTATTAGAAACATAGATAACAACACTGTCTGTATCGTTATATACATTCCTTTAAGCACAGTTATATATGCTATTACTATTGCATCAGCCTCACCTGTTATATGTGTGATCCGTGCAATAATATAAAGACCTGCTCCTATAATAACTGCCGGAATATAATAATCTCTAATCAATAAATGTAGTTCTAATTCACTTCCATCAATAACGTCTGCTAAATGCAGCATAATAATACCAGCTCCCATAACCACAATACTTATAATGTTAATCTTTCTTCTTTTTATATCTGCGTATGACATCGCCGCAAGCCATATAATCAAATATAATGTCTTTAACATCTGCTCCCCCTGTCTTATTCCTGACACTTTTCGCACAACCTGCGGTCACTGACACTGTCTTTACTGACTTTCTGAATATTTCTTTTAAGTTCTGTACAATTACGCGAGCTGTGGTATCTTGTCCCATATAATGTATAATAAATTGATGTTGTATCTTTTGTCTGTCCGCAATGTTCACACGAATAATATTTAGCACCCGAAGCATTCCTTAAAACATCCATACATGACCTGTCAGCCTCCAATATGTATCTTAACAAATATGTACATTCCTTATCAGTATGATATACTTCGCCCCGGCTGTAATGTACACATATTCTTTATCTGACACATTTCCTGCAAAATTATCTTTATCCTCCCCAAGCCACGCATTTATCCTCTTTCTGTCGGTAACTCTTATTGTAGACAGACCAAATATATCAAAAGGATTTTTGATACTGTATGTAAGCTTTATATCTATAACTGAATTGTTATTTAATATCTTAGAACTCATAAACATAATTCCGGCATTACCACCCATTATGTTATGGTCAGCAGCATAATCTGTTCCTATCTCGTCTATAAGCAGTCGTCTTATTGTCTCTGCCACCATTCCCTTTGGGACATTTCCACTATTTTCATAAACATATACGTAGCCTGCACATTTTCTTAATGTCACATAAAAGGCATTGTTGATGTGGATTCGCACTGCTATAACCTGCATAATAAACATAATTGACATAACAGCATATATAAACAGAGGAATTACAATTGCTCCCTCCACACTTGCAGAAGCATTTAAGTTATGTGCCTTGCTACACTTTATGGTTCTTGATAATATTCTATTAATTACTGGCGTTATTAAATTCCTGTAGTTATGGATTGTCCGCATAATACTATGCACTCCATTTTCTTTTTTTCTGCGGGTAAATCTTATCTTTCCTCCCTTCTTAAATATAATCAACCAACTTATTCTGTGTAGAAAGGCACATTTGCTAAATATAACTATATGACAGCTTCTGCCTGTACACACTGCCTGTTCCATTCATCTTAAAATGTGCAGCTCCGAAAGCTGCATATATGTAATTCTTCATTCTGAATCCGCTGTGCCCATACATAATCATTCTTAATTCCATTAATGCTGCAATGCGGTAATTTCTGTCCGATTTGTTCATAAACATAATTAACAGCTTTAAATATTCTTTATAACCAATACCATTATCCCTGCCATTTTCCTCAACTTTATTATTATTCACAGCCTCATATGATGTAATATTATTTATCAGGGATTGCAAATTCAGCTTTTCATCTACTAATGAACTTAGCTGTAATATCCAGTTATCCCTGTTCTTAATAAGAGCTATTGTTTCTCCTGCCAGCAATTTTCTTAACTCAACTATAGATTCAGCGTATGCCCATATCGAAACAATAATGTACTGCACAAGCCTGACTGCCAGATCACAGCCAGTAACTCCCACCAGTGCCGCCGCCAGCATATAAGCCTCTGACATCTTATCCTGTGAACTTATAAGATAAGATAGGTTAACACCCTCTCTTATAACAGCTAACTGATTAATTACCTTGTATACATTCTTTCTGTCATTATGTTCACCTCCAATAATATATTCCATTTCATAATCTAATAAAGCACTGCTTCCTGCTCTGTCATTATCACCCAGTGATGTGTCCGTATAACAGATAAAATGCTTCGCAACATATTCCGTGCTTAATACATTTTTTTCTTTAATGTATCTTCATTCCTGCTTGCTTCGATACTTCTTTTTTATTACATCTTTATTTATAAAAGAAATGTCACGGCTCTTAATGTATTCATCTGCAAGCTCCTGTATTTCTATATATTTGTTAGAAATCCTGCCTTCTGTCACAATCTCACAAATTCCTGACTTCAGGTATTCATACAACTGCCATACTGCATTTAACGAAGTATTAATCTGTTCTTTCTGTCTATCTTCATACTGCATATCACCATCATCAGACTGCTCTAACATATCAGCCAGATCCTTTTTTAAGTTTTCATTATCTTCCATAAACTGCTCAGAATATGCCTGTGCCTCACTTAAATTTTCACCACATCTAACATACTTACATTCATTATCAGCTTGAACAGACTCTTGTTCTTTATCATTCTGGACATTCTCCTGTTCTTCGCCACTTAGAATAGACTGTTGTTCTTTATCAAGCACATTGCTATACATTCCATATTCCATAGCCTTAACAATCTGCTCCTCGACACCATATCCCTCATTATCTGTCATATACGAAAACATATTAAAAAGCACAATCTGATAAGCTTATATCTGGTGAATAACTGCTTATATTTTCGTTAATATAACTGCACAGTTTATTATTGAGTATGTCCGATTTATTCAATGCAAATATATTAAAATCTTTAAGCAGCTGGTTATTATAACTTGCAAATACTGACTCCTCCGACAACCTGCAGCTCTGTTTAACAACAGTATAATACCCTGATTGCAGTGATGACTTAATGCACGTTGTAATCAGGGAAATCACAACCATTAATACCATTGCCGCCATAACTGTCAATTGTGCCGGCAATGATATATGTAAAATGTCCTTATTACACATATCACTGCTCATACCACAACCAGCATTATATATATTATGGCCATCACAATTAACAGCATTATGTATATTATGGACACCATAACTAACAGCATTATTACCCCTACTGACAGCTATCATATTTTGTTAGCCTGGGAAGTCATCTTTGATAAAAGCTTATTGACTAATGATGTTATCTGGCTTTTAAATATTATTACAAGGGTACCAATCAGAACAACTGTAATAAGAACTATTTCCACAACACCCATTCCATCTTCTTCATTCCAGAATTTCTTAACTGACTTTATTATTACATTTTGTGCTATTCTATTTCCCATATTTATCCTCTTTTCTGCGTGCATTTCTTTCTAAAAATTATACATTTTCCTACAAGGCATACATTTTCTCCCAAAAATTATACATTTTCCTACAAGGCATACATTTTCTCCCAAAAATTATACATTTTCCTACAGTGCATATATTTCTCCTTAAAGTTATGTATTGCTTCCTGAAAGATTAGTATCCTGCACGCAACGATACCAATCTTCACATAAACAGAACTTCTACCTGTTTTTGTAACTTATTTTTATAACCTGTCCTGCATTTTTACACTTGAAAGCTTATGACTGCTGGCACCATAACAATTATCATTACCACTATCAACAGCATAAACATAGGCATTAATAATCTTGTTGCTGCCTCCTCTCCTTTCTTAACTGCAAGGCTCTTTCTTTGTTCAAATGCATCATAGGATTCCTGATATAATAATTCTTTTAACTCTTTTGTTCCTTTCTTTATATTAGTCTGTAATAGTGATGCCAATTTCAGGTATTCTCTTGTCTGACATCTATGTCCGAATTCTTCATAAGCCTTATATTCACTTATACCTGACTTTATCTGGCAATCTGTTATATACATCTGCTCATACACAATTCTCTCATCTTTAGCACTTTTCTTTTTCCTCATATAATCTTCTATCATCTTCTCCCACGCCCTGCGTACTGTCATTCCTGCACCAAGCAGAAGCGTAAGCTTGGATATAACCTCTGAATAGTCATACTGTAACTGCTTCTGCCTAAGCTTTTGTTCCTCTTTAGCTTTGGTTTTCTTCTTGTAATAAATAAGCACTATAACAGCAATTACAATCATAGCTGCAAATAAAAGATTATTCTTACTTCCTGTCTGTGATTGCACATAGGCATATGTAACACTGGTGTTGTTTATTGTATCCGGCAGTTCTATAACAGCTTTATCCTCATTTTCATTTAATGCGTTGTCTATAATTCTTTTAAGTGTCTGCTTATCTGTCGTTAGCATACTATGCGGATTTTCCCCTAATGATTTAACATTAATATCTATTACTCCGTTTCTTGTATAATCTTCATACGACATTACATAATTCAATGCTGTTTCTACACTTTCACCTGCACCAATATTTTCGTTATATACCGTTCCGTCATAATCTATAATCCGGTAATCTTCCGGATATATATGTATATTGACAATCCCATTACATAAGCTGTCAGGGAACTGAATTGACATAACAATATTATCCAGTGAATCATTATCTTTTTGCAAAATATCCAGCAATTCATCATATGCCCTGTCAAAGCAGGACATCGTTTCCTCATAAGTCATCTTTCTTGGACTAATAACTGTATCTATGCTTATAGTAGTTCCACTATTCTCATCTTTAACGTCAAGCGTTATCTGTTCAGGTTCTTCACCCGGCTCTGGTCTTTTTATTTCCATTTGTACCCTCCACTTATCTTATATATTAAATCACTCCTCATATTATCCACCTGCCGTATCATATGTATCATATATTTATGTCTGTTATTTTCTGTGCCAGCATAACTGCGGCGGCATATATCAGAAGGCATATTGTCATAACTATAATTCCCATAACATTGCCATAAAGAACATCAATATATTCAGGAGATGTTAATCTAAGATATAATGTAATCACCAGCGGCATACATACCATAACTCTTTGCTCAAGCCTCTTTCCTGTAATTATTGTATCTATCTGCTGCTGGACTTCTGCCTTTTCGTGAATTATATGCGAGGTCTGCTTTATAATTCCTATTACATCACCTCCGCTCCTTTTCGCATATCTGAATATTTCAGCAAAATATTTTATGTCATCCAGATTGGTACTTGCTGCATAATCGTCTAATATATCTTCAAGATTTTCATTTCTTCTTATTCTGTTCACAATCATATTAAAATCTGCAACAATTACTGCATTTTGTCCATACAGCATAACCGGTTCCTGCAATGCCTCTGCAAATGAATTCTCAATTGAGTAACCCGTATTCAACGCAAATGAGACTGCCTGCATCCCATCTCTGAACTGTCTTATAAGCTCATTATCCTTCTGATACCTTTCATTAAACCTCTGCTTTTTAATATGATAAATAACATAAGGGCTGAATATTATTACTGGAATTAAACTATCATAAAATACATAAGAAACAGCAGTTACTATCAATACTGCCTGCAAAAGATAAATGTAATCATTCCTACCAGATAGATGTGCCCGTTTAATAAATTTATTAAGATTTACATTGCATTGTTCCTGTGTCTTTTGACCACTCAAGCTTTTCAGTATTCTTAAGGCTGTTATTCTGTCTTTTAAGTGTGCCAATAATATTTCCATTTTTATCTTCGCCCTCCTCAACGTACTTATATAATGGAACAAGTTCAAATTCATTATTCTTATAACCACATACTTCTGTAATCTCCCATACCTTTCTTGTCTTATCCCTCATTCTTTTTAAATGGACAATTATGTCTATTGCAGAAGCAATCTGCCTGTCAATAGCTTCTGCTGGCATATCTATTCCCATAAGAACCATTGTCCTTAATCTTGTAAGCATATCCTTAGAACTATTACTGTGTCCTGTTGACAGGCTGCCATCGTGTCCTGTTCCCATTGCCTGTAACATATCAAGAGCCTCCTCACCTCTTGTTTCACCTACAATTATTCTGTCAGGTCTCATTCTTAGGCTTGACCTTATAAGATCTCTTATTGAGACTTCATTATCACATTCCATATTGGACTTTCTTACTTCAAGTCTTACAAGATTGCCAACCCCTGGATCTGCAATTCAGCCGAATCTTCAATTGTAATAACTCGCTCATCTTTGGGAATAAAATTAGACAGTGCATTAAGAAATGTTGTTTTACCACTTCCTGTGCCAGCAGAAACAAATATGTTGTAACGGCATTTTACAAGTAATTCAAGAAAATCTGCCGCTTCCTTAGTTATAGAACCTAACTCAATTAATCTGTCAATATCTATTGGCGTATCACAGAATTTTCTTATCGTTATGACTGGTCCATCTATGGCTATCGGCGATAATACCATATTCACTCTTGAACCATCAGCCAGCCTTGTATCTACAATAGGTATCGCTTCATTAATTGTCTTATTCGACATCGCCGCTATTCTCTGTGCTATATCTTCAAGCTTCTCTCTGCTTTCAAATTGTTTATTCCATTTAGTTATCCTGCCTTTCTTCTCAATAAATATATCTTTATACCCATTAATCATTATCTCTGTTATATCATCATCTTCCAGTAACTCCTGTAATATATCAAGACGTTTAATTGAATTATAAAGCTGCTGCCTTAAAAGTTCCCTGTTATGGACAGATATAGCCCTATGCTGTGAAATCTCATATATACATACATCTATTACCTTATACAAATCCTCATCGGACACGTCCAGATTAATATCAAGCTTTTCATAGACTTTTTGTTTTAATTCAAAGAATAATTCTTCCATAATGCCTGCTATTCATACTTACTCCCTATGCTATGCTTAACTTCTTCTATGTCATTTCTACACCATATCTAATAAAGAACTTACATAACCATACGCATCTGTATACATAATTCTTTTAAGAAAACCCTCATCCATTGTATCCTTCATCTTAAGATTAATTCTCATCATTCTGTCAACAATAGCTTCCTTCCCGCTTTCAATAAAATATCTTTTCAGATTATTAAATCTGCAATTCTCTATATAATCTCCACTGTCAGATATATATACATTACTGCATCTTCCCATAATGCTCCAAGGCTTGTTAATTCCCTCTGATATATTAACAACAATATAATCATATTTTAAATTATGTGCCAGCTCATCCAGCAGACCACTTATAAGCCTGTCATTAACATACGATATATCATCAGCACATACCACAGCCGGTATATAGTCAAATAACTCATTCGCCTTTATACATTCTCTAATCTGCTGTGTAAAATGCTCTCCTGCCTGCTTAAACATATAGAATATCTGACAGATTACTACACCCGTCAGACATCATAATATGCTCAATGCCTGAGAATTCATCAAGATTGATAAAAAGTGTCCGTCCCTTTTTAGAATATGCCGCCGCAATAACCATTGCCAAAGTCACTCTTAAAGTCGAATTAAAGCCATACACTCCGATATATCTGGTAATATCCTCAACCCTCTGCGTTCTATCTGGTCTTTGTCTTGTAATTGACCCTAAAAGCTGGTAAGCTGGCTGGTATTTGCACACACCGATAAGCCCTTTCTCTTTCTTATCATTAATAATTCCTGCTTCTTTCTCATCTTCACACAGAACAATAACGCTGTTATCATCTGTCTTAATATCCTCATGATTAATGCCATATGTGTATTGTTCTTCATTAACCATTAACACATCTGTCTTATTAGCTAAAATGTATCTGTTAAACTCCTCCTCTTTGGTAAACACTTTAGCCCTGTAGGAAATATCCTTACTGTCGTTAATTATTCCCATACCTTTTGGCATAACTCTCATCATCGTCATATATCACGCATATATTATCTTTTGCCAAATACACTTTCCTCCATACACTATATAATCTTAATTACAGTATCTACAGCTTTATGCTTTAATATTTAATACCACCATAATTGCCGCCCAAGACACAAGGCATATGTATAATGAAATCTATGTATTGTATGTCTTCCCTGCTTTATTAAAACATTATCTCTTATACATACACCCTGTCTGCCTTTGATTACGCCAACATTCTCTAATACACCTGTTAATACACCACATACCATAGCCGCACATATCAACCTCACAATATATGTAACACCAATCAGCAGTCCGCACACAGCAAGAAGCTTAACATCTCCTGCACCTACGCCGCCAAATATATACACCATATACATAATTGCAAAACCTGCCATACCGCCATATATATACCCTCTCACATCACCTCCATACATCAGGCTTCCCATATTAATAACAACACCAATAACCATTCCTGCAATTATAATTCTATTCGACACCTTAAAACGTCTGTAATCATCAATCACCGCCATCATTATGATAATAAACATAGCGGCGTATCTTATGTACTGCTCTGTCATATTCTCTTTAATTCTCCCATATCTTATCAGACAACTTTATATATAAATTGCCACCACAATACAGTTGTCTTAACTCTATTATTCTGTTTAATGTATAGAATTACCAATTACTGACTATACTTATAAAAAAAGAGGAAACGAGGTAATTCTATTGAAAATGTTCAGCAAGAAAAAAAATCCTGCTACATATGATGAAAAATATCTTGTTGAGGAAATTAATATGACAAAGGCTGCGCTTAGTGCCGCATATGCCAACTTTGATAACGCAACTGACCCAGACCTTATAGATTGTTATATATATCAATTGAATTCTGAGCAGAAACGCTATAAATACCTTCTTCAAAAGGCTAAAGAATCAGAAATATATGCACCCAACATATATCTTATGCAGGCATCTGATATACTCTGAATATGTGATGTATATTAAAAATATGGTGTACATTATATATACTATTTATTTAGTATATTGTCAATATGTTTCCTTATATTTTTTATATTTTTCTAATACAATTACTACATTTTACTATTTGACTTTTAAATACAGCTCGTTTACACTGTAGTTATCATTTATTTATATGCGGTTACACATTAATGTACTATAAAGAAAAGAGGGATACCTATGGATAATAATTTCAACAGCCAATCTGATAACAGTTCAGATTGGAAAGCTAATTCCAGACAGAAGAATAAAAGCAGGACTGGCAGCAAAAGCAAATTATCTGTATTGACAATTGTTCTGCTTGTTACTGCCATCGCTTCAATAATAGCCAATATTGTCCTGCTTGTTACCGACTCCAAGAGAACTGCTGATACTGTAGCAAGAATTGAGGACAAGGACATTGAAACTGCACGCAATACTGAGAAAGACGATATGCTTAACCTTATCCGAAGCAGATTTGAGAACGGTTCATCTACACTCTCATTATTAAAAGAACTTTATCCTGACAACATAGTATATGTCAATAGAAGTGGTAATTATGTATTTGCCGATATTAACCCTAAGCTTGCCGCAAGCGAATATGATAAATCAGCCTTTGCCCGCAATGATAAGGGATTGATGACTTATTCAGGAACTAATGCCGAGACATATACAGGAATTGATTTATCAAAGCACAACTCTGATGTAGATTTTGCAAAGGTTAAAGCCGCAGGTGTGGATTTTGCTATGATTAGATGTGGCTACAGGGCTTATGGCTCAGGACTTCTTGTGGAAGATACTTCATTTAATACTTACACAACTAATGCTATCAAGAATAATATAGATGTCGGTGTATACTTCTATTCACAGGCTCTTAACAAAGAGGAAGCTATCGAAGAAGCCAACTATGTACTTACTCTTGTAAAGCCTTATAACATTACATACCCAATTGCTATTGACGTAGAAGCTATAGAAAATGACAGCTTCCGTCAGGAAAATCTTTCGGCTAGTGAATTAACTGACGTAATAATCGCATTTTGCGACACAATTAAAGCCGCTGGATATACTCCATTAATCTACAGTAATCTTTTGTATTTTATGGATAATGTTGAACTTGAAAGACTTGAAGGTTATGATAAATGGTTCGCCGGTTATCAGACTGCCTCTCCATATTATCCCTACAGATACGCTATGTGGCAGTATACAAGCACAGGTTCAATAAATGGTGTATCAGGCAATGTAGACATCAATATTGCTATGAAAAATCTGAAAAAATAATAATTAACAATAACGCGCAAGAATGACACTCGCAGCTATGCCTGCCGCTGTTGAAATTAATGCACCAGCAAGTGTCCAGCGCGTTTTTTAATGCGAGCCGCCATATAATATACTGACATTGTGTAAAATACTGTTTCTGTACACCCCATAAGTATAGATGTTATAAGTCCTGTATATGAGTCTGTTCCGAACTGCTTGAATATATCAAGGCTAAGTCCGGTTGCGGCTGACGAACTGAACAGCCTTACTATAATAAGCGGAACTATGCTTGCCGGTATTCCAAGCTTTCCGCACACACCGCTTAAAAGTCCAGCTATAAAATCAAGAAATCCAGAAGCTCTTAATACTCCGACCGCCACCATAAGCCCAATCAGTGTAGGTGCTATTGAAACCACTGTCCTCATTCCATCCTCTGCACCATTTACAAAGTTATCGTAATTATCACTCTTTTTGTACATTCCATATCCAACAATAATCAATATGACAAGCGGCATTATATACGCTGAAATCTTAGTTATCATCGCTCCCTCCTTGTCATAACCCTGCAAAATATAACAGCCGCAAACGTGCTTATAGTTGTTGCTATTATTGAGGGAAATAGTATTGCGGTCGGGTCAGGACTTTTGTACTGGCTTCTGTATGCTATTATATTTACTGGAATTAACTGAATTGAAGAAATGTTAATCACAAGAAATGTACACATATCACAGCTTGCTATATTCTTATTCTCATTAAGCACAGCCATCTCTTTCATAGCCTTTATACCTGCTGGTGTAGCCGCCCAGCCAAGCCCTAGAAAATTAGATATCATATTGGTAACTATATAGCCAAATGCTTTTGACTCACTTGGAACACCCGGAAACAGCCATTTTATAAGAGGCTCTATCCTGTATCTGCACCTGTCTATGAGTCCCGATTTCTCTGCTATTTCCATAAGACCACACCAGAACGCCATAATGCCAAACATAGTTATACATAATGTGACCGCTTCCTTGGCGGAGTCAAATGCCCCCTGTGTGACACTTTCTATATTGCCTGTGATAAGGGCGTATACAATTCCTATGATAATCATAAAGCCCCATAACCAATTAAGCATAGAACCACCCCACATATGTTTGGGATAATTCTATGCTTAATAATAATGTATTATTCTAATTAGACGGAACAATTGAATGTTCTTTTTTGAATTTTAATATCATCTCTGTAAGACTTATTCCATCGTCTTCTAAGTCAAGGTCGTCTGCCTTAACCCACGTTCCAAGTGATAATTCATCTTCCTGCAATGTGATTTTATCATCACCGTCAAGCTCACAGAAGAACCCTGAAAGCAGTGAGCCGCTAAGTCCCCAAGGCTGGCTCTTGTAATATTTAAGGTTCTTGACCTTAAGTCCTACTTCTTCCATTACCTCACGCCTGACTGTCTGCTCTATTGTCTCTCCAGCCTCATTAAAGCCAGCGACTAAAGCATAATTCTTATATGTTCTTCCTGCATACTTTGTAAGCAGAACCCTGTCGTTATCTGTAACTGCCACGATAACCGCAGGACTTATCTTTGGGAATACCATATTGCCACATACCGGACACTTTACCATACGCTCTTTGTTATCGTGTATTGTAGGTCTGCCACATCGTCCACAATAATGATTGTCCCTGTACCAGCCATACAGATGATATGCCGTTATTGCTGCAAATGCTGTGGCTTTCGGTTTGGCTTTTCTAAATGAGTCTACCCCGACAAATGAAAATCCTTCCACCACTGATGTATACTCATTATGCACTTTGGAATCTGCCATTTCACCAGCATATTGTCCTCTTAATAATTCGCCTTTTCTCTGTGCAAGAAAATATTTCGTATCATCCACAGATAAAAGGTATGTAAATGAATAATTATCAACAGAATCTTTTGATATACCTGTCTTTATCCCCTGTATGAACTGCTTGTACAGTGGATAAGTTAATGTATCTTCTTTAATATACTTCGCAAGAAGTGATGAACCCTCAAAGAAGAAAATTACATCATTATCCTGCGGACTACATTCTACATATTGGTTATCAAGTCTATTAGGAAATATATCCTGTATCATTGTTCTCTCCAGCCGTATTACTAATTGTTATATGTGTCCGATTTATTCAAAAATATAGAATATAAAATTCTATTTTCTCCACGCTTACAAGCTTAGAAATAAACCATCTCTTCCACTGGTGGCTCTGCATTTTCAACCTTTTCTACATAAAGAACAGGTCCTTTCTTCTTGTATGCCATCTGGAATTCATTCTTGATTGTTGCTGTAACCATTATCCACTGTCTATTCTCTAAAGAAGCAATGTTATTATAAAAGCTTATATAGCCAATAAACTGTGTATCCTCAGCACAGCAGGTCATAACCTTTCGTCCTGGTACAAAGTTCTTATCTTTGAAATATTTATTCTTTAATACCTGACCCTTAAATCTTACTTTCTTGCCAACATATACATCTGGTCTTTCTGATACATCCATATACCATATTCCATAATCAGCATCATCAACCTCGATAATATCCGCATTAACATCATAAGGAAGCTGTTCTGCAATTGACATCATCTCTCCCTTATCGTCCTCAAATACAATCTGAAGTGTGTTATTAAGTGCTCTCATACTTCTTCTGTAGCTTCCAAGATCCATACCTGACTTACATCTGTTAAATATAACCATATCTGTATACTTAACAGTCTCTGCAATTATTGATCTCATATTGTTCCACTGAAGATTGAATGCTGTAGCATCAATAAGTGTTATTGACTGGTATATCTCCCAGCCTCTTGGCTTAGCTGTTCCCATAAGAAGGGCTGGATCCCACATACCATTATACTCAACAATTACTATCCAAGGGTCATACTCTTTATCAAGTTCATTAAGCTTGGCTTCTGTTAATTCTTCTTTTTCAAGAACTACCATATCCACACCATTATCTTTTAAAAGCTTCTCGCTGTATTCTTCTTCGCCTTCCTCACATACGATAAGGAGCTTATTCTTTGCCTCTGCAAACTGTCCCATTGCTATAGTATCTGAGATAAATCTGGTCTTGCCACTATCTAACTGGCCATTTATTAAAAATATAGGAATCTGATACTCTTCCTGTGCCATTATATGTCCTCCATCTATTCTAACTATATATAACACTGGGGGCTTATGCCCCCAGTCTGTGATGTCTGCGGATTGTCCAGTACTTTAACTTCCGCAATTATACATTAAATAATTCTTTAAGAGCAGCTTCTTTTAATTCTGCTCCTATTACACATATTCTTCCTGTAAAATCAGGCTTACCTTCCCTGATTTCATATTCTTCTGGTACAAGGTCAAAGAACATCCACTTACCATCTGTGCAAGGAAGCATACCCTTAGCTCTTAAGATGTTACCATAATCATCTGTCTCAGAAAGCTTTCTTAATATCTCTGAAAGTTCTTCCTTGTCATACTTGTTAGGAGTTTCTACGCCCCAGCTTGTAAATACTTCATCGGCGTGGTGATGACCATGCTCGTGATGATGTCCACAGCCACACTCGCCATCGTGATGATGATGTTCATGCTCTTCATCGTGGTGGTCATGTCCGCAGCCACATTCATCATCGTGATGATGGTGATGTTCGTGTTCTTCATCGTGGTGGTCGTGTCCGCAGCCACACTCGCCATCGTGATGGTGATGTTCATGCTCTTCATCGTGGTGGTCGTGTCCGCAGCCACACTCGCCATCGTGATGATGGTGATGTTCGTGTTCCTCTGCAACCTTTGCTGCTGCCTCTGCAAGCATTTCAAGTTCAAGATTAGTAACATTTTCCATAGCATCAAGTATCTGCTTGCCATCAATATCATCCCAAGGAGTTGTTATAATATGAGCATCCTTATTAAGTGATCTGATAAGTTCAATATCTGTCTTTAACTTGGCTTCTGACACATTCTGTGTTCTACTAAGAATAATAGTTCCAGCGTGCTCAATCTGGTTGTTAAAGAACTCACCAAAGTTCTTCATATATACCTTTACCTTAGAAGCATCGGCTACTGTTGAAGCACTGTTTAAACGGATTTCATTCTCAATATGAAGATCCTTTACAGCCTTAATAACGTCTGAAAGCTTTCCAACACCTGATGGTTCGATAATAATTCTGTCTGGGTGGTACTTCTCAACAACTTCCTTTAAAGATGTTCCGAAATCACCAACTAAAGAACAGCATATGCAGCCTGAATTCATCTCTCTGATTTCAACGCCTGACTCCTTTAAGAAACCGCCATCAATACCTATCTCGCCAAATTCATTTTCTATAAGCACAACCTGCTCACCAGCAAGTCCTTCTTTTAAAAGCTTTGCAATAAGAGTAGTCTTACCTGCTCCCAAAAATCCTGATATAATATCTACTTTTGTCATATTATCCTCCATTCTGTCTATACATTTAACTAATAATTTACCTTACCTAATTTTTATTATACGCTTGTTGTCAATCCCTCTTTCAAGTCTTAACTGTTCTGCGTATTCGCTTATCTTTCTGAGTCTGTGATTGACACCCGACTTGCCAACAGGCGGGTCTAACAATGCACCTATATCTTTAAGGTTCATATCCTCGTGTTCAAGCCTTACCTCGGCAACCTGTCTTAAGCTGTCCTTAAGGCTTCCAAGACCAACTGTATCCCTTATATATATTATGTCCTTAGTCTGCTTTACCGCAGCGGCAACCGTCTTGTTAAGGTTCGCAGTTTCGCAGTTAACCTTACGGTTCACGTCATTACGCATTTCTTTAAGAATCATAACATTGTAGAGATTCATCTGCGAAACATATGCTCCCATAAGATTAAGCACATCTGTTATATTACTGCCTTCCTTCATATATACTATATAATCATTCTTGCGGACTGTAATCTTAGCATCAAGCCCGAAGAATATAAGCATATCACACAGGCACTGTGCATCTTCTTCATAGTCGCATACTATTTCATAATGATAGAACTTATTAGGATCGCTTATAGAACCTGCCGCTATAAATGCACCTCTTATAAATGCTTTCTTACAGCAGTCCTTCTGCACTATTCTTGGGTCAACAAATACAGGTTCAATATTATCAAATGTTTCATCAGCCCATTTAAGTGTCTGCAATATTTTAGCGACATATTCCTGATTTTCTATTCTGATTGTTGTGTCACGGCTGCTCTTTGAAACATATATTATATCGCCTGTATCAATATCAAATATCTGCTCTAATAATACTATAAACTTGTATCTTGCAATCTCGTTCTCAGTAGACATCTCTATCTGCATTCTTTTGCCCGATGCTCTCCTGATACGTCCTGACATTCCCATAATCGCAGCAAATTCAGCTATCTGGCAGTGTCTTGCCATATCAATTCTGGTGCTTAATTCTTCTTTAACATCTGAAGAAAACGACATTACTTATCTCCCTTTCTCTTAGCATCTTTGTCTATATCACGATGTTCAGCTTTACAGCCATATGGTGTACTTGCTATTCTTGCCGCCAGCTCATTGGCAAGTGTTACTGAACGGTGCTTTCCTCCTGTACAGCCAACAGCTATAACAAGGCTTGACTTGCCCTCTTTTACATAGTTAGGAAGAAGAAATTGTATAAGATCATCTACCTTATTAAGAAATTCTTTTCGCCTCTGGTGCTTTCATTACAAATGACTGTATTGGTTTGTCATTGCCTGTAAGCGGCCTTTAATTCTTCAACATAATATGGATTAGGCAGAAATCTTACATCAAATACAATATCTGCATCTACTGGTATTCCGTATTTAAAGCCAAATGACAGCACAGTTACAAATAAATTGTTATACTCCTTACGTTCAAGAATTATCTTCTGTAACTCCTGCTTTAATTCTCTTGTAAGAAGCGTACTTGTATCAACAATATAATCTGCCCTCTGCTTAAGGAACTTTAACTGTTTCCTCTCAAGCTCAATACCTCTGTCAACTCGTCCGTCCTTCGCAAGCGGATGTGTCCTTCTCGTTTCTTTATAACGCTTTACAAGCACTTCGTCACTAGATTCAAGGAATAATATTTTATAGTTATACTGGCGTTTTTTCATATAATCAAGTACGGACTCGAACTCTGCAAGAGAATGTCCGCTTCTTATATCAACGCCTAATGCTATATTATTATATCCGTTATCCTGTTCCTGACAGTCTGCCAGCTCCGCAAATTTAGGTATAAGTGATATAGGCATATTATCAACACAATAATATCCTTCATCTTCAAGCATATTTAATGCTGTTGATTTACCTGCACCTGACATTCCCGTTACAATAACTATCTTCATAAGTTCCTCCACGGCATTTAACTAAAATCTCCGAGCTTTATAACCTCCAGTTCAAGATCTACACCTGACTGCTGTTTAACTTTATCCTTAACCATATCAGTAAGCATACACACATCCTTTGCTGTTGCATTGCCTGCATTAACAACAAAACCAGAATGTTTCTCTGAAACCATTGCTCCGCCAACTGACACTCCTTTAAGTCCTGCACCTTCTATAAGCTTAGCTGCAAAGAAGCCTTGTGGACGTTTAAATGTACGTCCTGCACTAGGATATTCCAAAGGCTGCTTAGCTCTTCTCTTAACAGCAAGTTCCTTTATAAGTGCCTTGATTGTGTCAGTATCACCTTTCTGTAATCTGAACACAGCACTGACAACTATATAATCCATAGCCGCTATACCGCTTGTTCTATAACCCAACTCAAGTTCGTCCCTGCTAAGGCTTATAAGCCTGCCGCTTCGGTCGAGTACATCGGCACTAACTATTATGTCTTTAATCTCTCCACCATATGCACCTGCATTCATTCTAACTGCACCGCCTACGCTTCCCGGTATTCCCGTTGCGAATTCAAAGCCTGCAAGTCCCTTATCTGCCAGCTTGTTACCGAGTCTTGACAACATCATTCCTGACATAACCTTTACAGTAACATCATCAGTATATTCTACCTCGTCAAATGTATCTGAAAGCTGTATTACAACTCCTCTTATTCCTTTATCTGATACTAAAAGGTTGCTTCCGTTACCTATAACGCAGTATTCTATGTCCGATTTATTCAAAAATCGAATTAATGATTGTAACTCCTCAATAGAAGATGGCTGTACATAATAATCTGCACAGCCTCCAATTCTAAATGTAGTATGAATATTCATAGGTTCACCAGTTCTTACCTGTGTGTCACCCACAATTAATTTAAGATTATCTAACAGCTCATTATTATCCATAAGCTTCTTACTCTCCAATCTTTTATATTAACCTAATGCCAGCTTGGCAGCTCCATACATACCTGCATCATTACCAAGTTCAGCCCTGACTATCTTAGTATTCTTGCACGCGTGAAATGCGTATTCTTTGTAATACTTAGCAACTCTTTCTATAAGATAATCACCTGCCGCTGATACTCCGCCGCCAATACATATAACCTCTGTATCAGTCATAGCAGAAGCACAGGCAATGCCTTTTCCTAAATATCTGCATACATAATCAACAATCTTTATGGCACACGAATCTCCTGATTTAGCTTCATCAAATACTGCCTTAGCAGATATATAAGGAAGTGCTCTAAGTGCCGATGGCTCATCGGTTGCATTTAACATTCTTGTCGCTGTTCTGACTATGCCTGTTGCTGATGCCACCTGCTCAAGGCAGCCCTTATTACCGCAGTTACAGTATTCTGTCTCCTCCTCTACTATAGGCAGATGTCCTATCTCTGCCGCAGCACCATTGTATCCGCATATTGGCTTACCGTCAATTATAACTCCGCCGCCAACACCTGTTCCTATTGTAACTAATACAACGCTTGAATATGCTTTCGCACTTCCCATCCAGTATTCACCAAGTGCCGCCATATTGGCATCATTGCCAACTTTAACTTCATAGCCTGTCATATCTTTAAAAGTCTGTGCAACGTTAAATACACCCCAGCCAAGATTAACACATTTGTTGACTGTTCCATCTTCTCTTACTGCACCTGGAACACCTATTCCAACACCTTTAATCTCATCACAGCTTCGTCCTGCCGCTTTCACAAGCTCTGGAATATGTTCTTTAATGTCTGATAAAATAAGACTTCCACCCTCATCTTTCCTTGTTGGTATCTCATCCTTGTATACAAGCGTGCCATCTGTTGTGAACACGCCGCATTTGCAGGTTGTTCCACCTATATCAATGCCAAGAACTATATCCTTAAATAAACTCATCTTCATCATCACCCCTCATAAGGTTCTCTTGTACTCTTCTATATAACTCCTTAGCCGCATTGTAACCCATCTTCTTCTGTCTGTGGTTTACAGCCGCAGCCTCAACTATTACTGCAAGATTACGTCCTGGTCTTATTGGAAGCGAATGACACACTACTTTATTGCCAAGATATTCTGTGTATTCTTCTTCGAGTCCAAGTCTGTCATACTCCTTGTCCTTATTCCAGTCCTCAAGCTTGATAACCATATCAATCTCCTGAGTTTCCTTAACACTCTCTACACCGAAAAGTGTCTTTACATCAATAATACCAATACCTCTTAACTCTATGAAATACTTAGTAACTCCGGGTGCTGAACCAACTAATGTTTCATCACTTACTTTTCTAATCTCGACAGCATCTTCTGTTACAAGACGGTGGCTCTCTTTATAAGCTCAAGTGCTGCTTCACTCTTACCTATACCACTCTCACCTGTAATAAGCACACCTTCGCCATATACATCAACTAATACACCGTGTATTACTATACAAGGTGCAAGCTGTACTTTAAGCCATCTTATAACTTCTGCTGAAAATGAAGATGTTGACTCAGCAGACTTTAATATTGGAATCTGATATTTCTTTGCAAGCTCTATAATCTCTGCCTCCGGCTCTAAATTCCTACAGAAGATAAGGCAGGGAATATTGCTTGATAACAACTGCATATATCTTTCATAACGCTCTGTTTCTGAAAGGCTCTTAAGATAAGCATATTCTACATTACCTATAATCTGTATTCTGTCATTATCGAACTGGTCATAAAATCCGGTGAGCTGTAACGCTGGCCTGTTAAATTCTGGAACGTGAATCCATATTCCCTTAACATCAATATCAGGTGTAAGATTAACAAGATTCATCTTCTCGATTACCTTGAATAAATTAACTCTTTCTTTTCCGTTCATATCTACTCCAATCCTGCACAATTATGCCACATTTTATATTTCATTGCCTTACTTAAGACTATATATCTTCTGACTATCTATTATTAATAGTTTAACACAGTGCAATTAATATTGAAAGACATTAAAATAACACATCAATGAAAATATTTGTATATGTTCTGCGCTACATTTTCTGTAATTCCTTCTGCCTCCATAAGCTCACTTACATTGGCATTACGGATTTTGTCAATATCAAGAAAATGTTTCATCAACGCTTTTCTTCTTGCTGGTCCGATTCCTTCAATCTCATCAAGAACTGAGCTTACCTGCTTCTTGCTTCTTAATGACCTGTGGTATTCTATCGCAAATCTATGTGCCTCATCCTGAACCCTTGTTATAAGCTTAAAACCTTCACTATGCCTGTCTATTGGAATTTCTACATTATTATAGTAAAGTCCCCTTGTGTTATGGTTATCGTCCTTAACCATACCGCATACAGGAATATTAATATGAAGTTCATCAAGAACCTCCAGTGCAATGTTCACCTGTCCTCGTCCACCATCCATCATTATAAGGTCCGGGTACACAGCAAAACCCCTTGTCTCTTCCTCACCTGCACGCTCTCTCATTCCTCTTGTAAAACGTCTTGTAAGTACTTCTCTCATACTCTTATAATCATCAGGCCCTTTGACCGTCTTAATCTTGAACTTTCTATAATCATTTTTCTTAGGTCTTCCGTCCTCAAATACAACCATTGAACCAACTGACTCAACACCACTTGTATTAGATATATCATAAGCCTCTGCACGCCTTATCGAAGCAAGCCCAAGCCAGTCTGCTATCTGCTTCATAGCACCTGTTGTCCTTTTCTCCTCAAGCTTAATCTTCTCTGCATCTTTAGTTAATACCATAAGTGCATTCTTATGGGCAAGTTCAACCATTTTCTCCTTATCGCCCTTCTTTGGCGTGATAATTGTAACTTTCCGCTTCTTCCTGCTTGAAAGCCAGTCGGCGATTGTACCAGCATCCTCAATCTCCTCCTGTGTCATTATCACATTGGGAATATATGGTGTTCCACCATAATACTGCTTCATAAATTCTGACAAAATGCCGCTTCTGCTGTCATTCGTTGCAACCTTCATATGGAAATGCTCACGTCCAAGAAGCTTGCCCTGTCTTATAAAGAATACCTGTACAACTGCATCTTCCGCGTCCATAGCGCACGCAATTACATCTCTGTCTGTTGCATCATCTGCTGTTATCTTCTGCTTCTGTGCGATCTGCTTAACGCTGATTAACAAATCCCTGTATCTAGCGGCTTCCTCATATTCCATACGCTCGGAACAATCCTGCATTTTATTCGTCAGCTCATTAATAATCTCAGAATAATTACCATTAAGGAAGCTTATTACTTTATCTATATTTTTTTATATTCATCTTTGTTCACATAACCCTGACAAGGTGCATTGCACTGTCCGATATGGTAATTAAGGCATGGTCTGTCCTTGCCTATATCTTTAGGAAGTCTCCTGTTGCACGTTCTTACCTTGTAAAGCTTACAGAGCAGTTCAATTGTCTCCTTGACAGCACCTGCTGATGTGTACGGTCCAAAGAATTTGCCAGTTCCGTGCTTCATTGTTCTTGAGAATAACACTCTTGGAAATTCCTCTCCAATAGTAACCTTAATAAAAGGATAACTCTTGTCGTCCTTTAACATCGTGTTATATTTTGGTCTGTGTTCCTTTATAAGATTACATTCAAGCACCAGTGCTTCAAGCTCAGAATCTGTCACGATATACTCAAAATATGCAATATGTGAAACCATCTGGACAACTTTTGCCGAATGATTTTTATTACTCTGAAAATATTGTCTTACACGATTTTTTAATATCTTAGCCTTGCCGACATATATAATTGTGTCGTGTTTATCGTGCATAATATACACTCCCGGCTTATCTGGGAGCTTCTTTAATTCTTCTTCTAGATTAAACATATAAGCCTCTTTAATTCTATATAATAACTCCTGCCACTAATATTACAAAATGGATATACATATGATACCATAATATCACAAATGTATATCCATTTTACCTTTATTATTTTACATTTACTCAGCCTCTGCCAAGCTTCAATGCCTTATGATTAAGCTCTCTGTATTTCTCTGGGACTATCTCATCTATTGCTTTATCCCACACCTCATATGGAATGTCTTTGAAATAATCTGATAATCTTCCCATAAGTACAATATTAACCGCTTTGGCGACCCTGCTTCTTCTGCTATTGATAAGAAATCTTTAGCATCGACCTTTGCACCTGCACTCTCAAGCTTTTCAATAATATTATCTGGATACTGCATAGCACCTGTAATTACCGGCATTGGGTCAACTTCCTGCGTGTTAGTTATTATCTGTCCGCCAATCTTTAAATATTCAATCCATCTTAACGCTTCAAGCTTCTCAAATGAAAGAATATAATCAGCCTCACCTTTATCAATAACTGGAGAATATACCTTATCTCCAAATCTTACATAAGTAACAACACTTCCGCCTCGCTGGCTCATTCCGTGTACCTCTGACACTTTAACATCATATCCCTGCTGCATAAGAACATAACCAAGCAGTTTACTTGCCAGAAGTGTTCCCTGTCCGCCAACACCAACAATCATAATATTCTTAACTGAATTACTCATACATATTCCTCATTTCCGACATTATCAGATGCCCTGCCTAATTTCACATCAAGCAAATCTAATTTGAACAAATCGGACATCTAATACTTTTTTCTATTCCATTAACACCTAATATACATCGCCTTACAACATTATATTGCCTCGAACTTACACATCTGTGAACATACTTTACAGCCTATGCAGAGTGTAGGGTCAATATGTGCTTTCTTATCTTTAACTGCAATTGCTGGACAGCCTATGCTCATACACTGTTTACAGCCAACACATTTGCTTTCATCTACACTGATTGGTGGTTTATGTACTGTTCCTTTAATCATAACGCAAGGTCTGCGGCTTATAATAATAGATGGTTCTTTAGCTGCAAGCTCCTCTGTAACAGCTTCCTCAACTGCCTTAAGGTCATATGGGTCTACAACCCTTACTCTGTTAAAGCCCAATGCCCTGCATAATGCTTCAAGATCAACCTTTCCTGCTGGTTCACCACGAAGGTTCTTTCCTGTAGTTGGATTTTGCTGGTGTCCTGTCATTCCTGTAATAGAATTATCAAGGATAATCACTGTCGAATTACTCATATTATAAGAAATGTCTGTTATACCTGTCATTCCTGAATGAATAAATGTTGAATCTCCGATAACACCTACGCTGTTACTCTCTGCTTCCTCACCTATAGCTTTATTAAAGCCGTGAAGTCCTGAACAGGAAGCTCCCATACAGACATTCAAATCCATTGCATTAAGCGGTGCAACTGCGCCCAATGTATAACAGCCAATATCACCATATACCATACATTTTTTTCTTCTTTAAAATGTAGAATATTCCTCTATGTGGACAGCCTGCACACATAACTGGAGGACGTGCTGGAACATTTTCTTCTATAGTAATATGCTCTGGTTCTTTCATACCAAGACATTTTCTTACAAGGTTCTGGGAGAACTCGCCGCATATAGGAAATGTATCCTTACCAGCCACCTTAATTCCAAGCTGTTTGCAGTGATTTTCAATTATAGGGTCTAACTCTTCAAGAACAATAACCTTATCTACCTTCTGTGCAAAGTCTTTTATAAGCTTTTCTGGGAGTGGATTAATCATTCCAAGCTTTAATATGCTAACTTTATCACCTAATACTTCCCTTGCATACTGGTATGAAGTAGAGTCTGTGATAATTCCCACACTTGTATCCTCACCCATCTCAACTCTGTTAAGTTCTGTGCTTTCAGCATATTCTATCAATGCCTTAGTTCTCTCCTCAACCCTTATATGAGCATTTCTTGAGTTAAGTGTCATCATTACTTTAGCTGGGTCTTTTACATAAGGAACTCTATCTGGCTCAACTCTTTCCTCTGTATCAACTATGCTCTGTGAATGGGCTACTCTCGTGACCATTTTTAAAAGGACTGGTGTATTGAACTTTTCGGACATCTCAAATGCTTTCTTAGCAAATACTCTCGACTCCTCTGAGTCTGATGGCTCAAGCATTGGAAGCTTCGCCGCAATTGCATAATGCCTTGAATCCTGTTCATTCTGAGAAGAATGCATTCCTGGGTCATCTGCAACACACACTACAAGTCCTGCATTAAGCCCCTGATAGGATATTGTAAATAATGGGTCTGCCGCAACATTTAAGCCTACGTGCTTCATAGCACACGCCGCTCTTACACCACCAAGTGTTGCTCCGTGAGCCACCTCTAATGCAACCTTTTCATTAGGTGCCCATTCACAATATATCTCATTGTAAACTGCCGCCTCCTCTGTAATCTCTGTACTAGGAGTTCCCGGATAACTTGATATAACCTTACAGCCTGCTTCATATAACCCTCTGGCAACCGCTTTGTTGCCTAACATTAACTCTTTCATACCTTTTCCTTCCATTATCTATAATAATATCTGTATTGCATATTAATCTATAATCACAATTATGCTTTGTTCTCCATCGCAACAAGCTTATCTGCTCCATATATTTTACGAAGCTTTGGTTTCTCTATCTTACCTGTCGCATTTCGTGGTATTTCAGCAAATATTATCTGCTTAGGTCTTTTATAACGTGGAAGCTCAAGACAGAACTTTTCGATTTCTTCCTCTGTACAGCTGACTCCGTCTTTAATCTCTATAATTGCCGCTGTCTTCTCACCCAGACGCCTGTCAGGAAGACCAATTACCGCCGCATCCTTTATCTTGTGAAATCTTCTTAAGAAATCTTCTATCTGCACAGGGTAAATATTCTCGCCACCGGACACAATTACATCTTTCTTTCGGTCTACAAGGAAATAGAAACCATCTTCATCCTGCATAGCCATATCTCCTGTATACAGCCATCCGTCCTTTAATACTTCCTTTGTAGCAGCCTCATTTCTATAGTAACAAGTCATAACTCCCGGTCCTTTAACACAAAGCTCGCCTACATCACCTTGACAGACTTCGTTATCATTTTCATCAACAATCTTACATTCCCAGCCATAACCCGGAATTCCAATTGTCCAACTTTATGTATGTTCTCAACACCAAGATGAACACAACCCGGTCCTGTTGACTCTGACAAACCATAGTTAGTGTCATATTGATGATTAGGAAAATATTCCTTCCACCTCTTAATAAGTGATGGTGGCACCGGCTGAGCACCTATGTGCATAAGACGCCACTGCGATAAATTGTAATCTGATAACTTAATCTTTCCTGAATCCAATGCATCAAGAATATCCTGTGCCCAAGGCACTAACAGCCATACTATAGTGCAGTGTTCACTTGATACTGCTGACAATATCTGTTCCGGCTTCGTTCCTTTAAGAAGAACCGCCTTACTTCCTGCAACAAGGCTTCCCATCCAGTGGAACTTTGCTCCTGTATGATAAAGTGGTGGTATACATAAAAATGTATCATCCCTGCCAGTAGAATGGTGCTTCTGTTCCATAATAGCCGCCTGTGTAAGGCTCTGGTGCTTATGAAGTATAGCCTTTGGAAATCCTGTTGTTCCTGATGAAAAATATATTGCACCATAATCATCTTCTGTTATCTTAACATCAGGCTCTTTACTTGAACAATCTGCCACAAGTTCGTGATAGCTCTCAGCAAAGCTTGGACAGTTGTCCCCTACATATATAAGAAGCCTTCCTCTTAATAATCTCTCAGCATTAACCTCTATTCTTCCAATAAACGCAAAACCAAATACAATTACATCTACCTGTGCAAGCTCAGCACAATAGTATATCTCATCTGAGTCATATCTGAAATTAAATGGCACTGCTATTGCACCTGTCTTTAATACACCAAAATATATTGGCAGCCATTCCAGGCAGTTATACATAAGAATAGCAACCTTATCCCTTTCTTAACTCCACGGCTTATAAGCATATTGGCAAACCTATTGGCTTTCTCATTAAATACGCTCCATGTAATCTCACGCCTATATGGCATATTGGCACTTGGCTGTATTAAATCAAATTCTTTCCAAGTTGTTCTCCTTGTATCTTTCTCATCTGGATTTAGTTCAACCAAGGCAACTTCATCGGGGTATAACTCGGCATTTCTTATTAAATATTCTGTTACTGGCATAGCACTTTTCCTTCCATTAAATAAATATATGTAATAGCCTTCTTTAAAATAATAACTATGTTCTACGGCTAAAATTCATATTTTATTTGGTAAATTATCTTAATAAATAATAGGATACCACATTTTGTACAAATAAAAAGAGTTGCAAGGCAACTCTTTAGTCAATTATACCATTTCATCACTTATAATCTTTCCGTCACATATATTAATAATTCTGTTAGTGCTGCTGGCGATATTGATATCGTGCGTAACAAGAACAACCGTTTTACCCTGATTATTAATTTCTCTTAAAATATTAATGACTTCTTGTCCGGTGCTCTGGTCTAATGCACCAGTCGGTTCATCAGCAAGAATAATATCTGCATTAGTTACAAGTGCGCGTGCTATTGCCACGCGCTGTTGCTGTCCTCCCGACATTTTCTTTGGCAATTTATCTTTTTTCTTCCACAATATTCAACTTTTTCAATTGTTCATTAATTATTCTTTTTTCTATCTTTTCGTCTTATATTGTTAGCCAGCAACGGCAGCTCAATATTCTCATAAGCTGTATAATAATCCATTAATGCAAAATGTTGAAATACAAATCCTATATTCTTCTTTCTAAATCTATGTATGTCCAATTTATTCAATCGTGACACTTCTATGTCATCAACATAATAACTTCCGTCTGTAACACTATCCATACAGCCTATTATGTTAAGAAGTGTACTTTTACCACTCCCTGATGGTCCCATAATAGCTACAAACTCCCCATTATCTATAGTTAATGATACCTCATCTAACGCTTTTTTATTTTCAACCTTTGCATCATATATTTTTGTTATTTTATCTAATCTTATCATATGCCTGCCCCCTATATATATCTACAACTGGATATATCATCGCAATAACAAGTGTTATCAGAAATAAACCAACTGCTAATAATATTAATTTGACACTCCACAATCCCATACCCTGAATTGTTGAATACCTTATAAAGCTATATAACACATATCCTACAAAATACATTATTACAGTAATTATCATTAGCAGTAACAGATTAACTGCGATATCGGCTATCATTCTTATATTACTAAATCCAAATACACGTTTTATTGCAAGCTCTTTCTTTCTCTGTACCGTCCAGAATATTGATATAATTATGCTGTTAATAAGGCAAAAAGTATATACCATAACATTAGTTTTAATATTTTCTTTCTGAAGAGTTTCACTCACTGTGCTTTCGCCCGTATCTTTCTTGCTATATGACACTATATTACAGGTATTATCAACATTGACTACATTTGAATATACTTTATTATAAATTTCCATAATATCTTCCTTATTACTATATACTGTCAAAGATATATTAGACAGTGAACTAAATGACTGCTTAAGACTATCACTCATACAATCTATATTAAGTACAATCTTATAGTCCCAATAATCAGATACCGGACTTCCTATAACACCTACAACCTCATATTCCTCCTGACCAAGTGTTATATAATCCTTGCCATCCCTATTATATACATATCTGTATTTATCACGTCCTAATGCCACACAATTTCTGCCATTATCCGTTTCTTTATCGGGTATATGTCCTCTAATCATAGGATAAGGGGTTGACTCATTAACTGCCAAAAGCACTTCACAACGGTTCGTACTTCCAATTTGTGCCACTTCTACCGACATACGTCCTTGTGCTAACACATTTCCTACATCTACATTTACTGCCGCATATGATAATATATCTTTCTTTGCAAATGTATCTATATTCAGCTCTATCCTATTCTTAGCCAGAGCCTTAAGCCTGTCATTTTCTTTTGCATAAGCTTTATTAATCGTATTAAGCACTCCAAATATTGCTGTTAAAATAACAAGCTGACTTAATATGAAATATATCGAAACAAGCCTGTATCTGAATATTTTATTAAATATTTTTCTCATTCAAATGCCCCCTGAATATGCTGTTCAATAACTTCTCCACCGCTAATCTTATATTTTGAAAACCTCTGTCACTAACCTACTGATTTAACAGCTTTCACCATCAATCTGCACACCCGGTATTTTCTATAATTAATCTACTGGTTTGATAACTTCTGCCACTTTCATTCGTGATATTATAAACATAGGCACAATACCAGCTATAACAGTAACAATCACAAGTTCTGCCAGATACATTATTGGAACAGCGACACAATGACTAAACCAGTCACCATATTTAATCATATCCAGCTCTGAAATGTTATTCATAAATACTTTTCCAAATATATTTTTCTGACATATAAGCCATATAATTATTTCTGGAATTAACACTACAAAGACATTTTCCATATAATTAATTGCCATAATACTTCGCTTGCTAACTCCACAAGCAACCATAATTCCCATATGTTGTCTATTCAAAATACACGAAACTATTGCCGCAGAAGACATTGATATTAATGCAAGCAGAAACAGCAAAACTTCTGCACTACATGAGCTGTCCGCTGTTATATTTCTTAATTCTTTTTCATTTGCTATTTCCTCTGCCTCATTAATCACACTTACTCCAAGATTACGCTCTGCCGCCCATTCAACAATGTCCATCTTAAGTTTATCTGCCACTGCCTCATCATCAACTATATAATATGGTGTATCCGGCATACCTCCTATATTATCAAAATATTCATAATTGGGAGTTATCACAACAATCGTATTATCAAGATTATATGAGTCTATATCACTAACACCGCCAAATAACTTTCCCTTTAAAGCCACGATGCTCCCTTTTTTTTAAATAACCTGCAATCTCGCAACTTGATTTCTCATTTTCCTCATAATAATTAAATTGAATCCTGTTTTATACTCATTCTATAACTATAGCCCACATATGCCATATTCTCACTACCATTTTTTTTGCTTTTCAGATTATCGTTATCCAACAGCAGATTACCCATATTAGCAATATCTTTTTCTATAACAAGTGTCTTTACAAGTTCACCATTAAGTATCATTTTATTGTTATTAAATCTTCCACAAGCAACAACACCTTGATAATTACGAATATATTGTATAAGCTCATCACCTATCTGAGGAGTATATTCAGGACTCATTAGATTAAGATATTTTACATAGTTAACCTTATCCGGATTTACCGCAAACATCGAACTCATTGAATTAATTCTATACTGATTAGAAAAATATCTTGTTGCTATAACATCAGTCATATATATAGATATTGAACTCATAGCAAGAAGCAGTATAATCATTATCTTTTTTTGAAAAATATCATCAAGCATAAGCTTTCATATATATCTAATTCTCATATTTCTCACTCCCCTATGAACTGCCCTATATGTTCCTGTTTCCACACCTGATACTTTTCATTATCAGATATATTGTAGCAATTATCACCATTCATAAGGTAAGCAAACCCTGTTGTTTTAGATACTTTTAACACAAGTAAAAACTGACCACAATCATTCTCCTCTGCCATCTTCTTATAATCTATATAAAATATACTTGTATCTGTTATATATTTTTCTCCTAAATATACACAACTTACAAAATCTTCATTTGGACAGTCTTTCACCAAAAAATCCTTATATGCTCTTCCATCGCATTTAGTTATATCGCCAAACCTCTGCTCTATCAGATTATTAGGTATTCCGTACACTTGCAGTTTCATCTCTGGATATTCGGGATATAAATCTTTATACAACGCAAAAGTTATACATCCCACATCATATATACCCAATTTGTTAATTCCATTATTAGCTGTTAATGAAAAGGTTTCTTTAATCTGCTTTTCCTGTGTTGGATATACCTCTTCATCAGCATTATATCCCAACATTGGATTGCTCACATATATAAATTGACATCCATAACTCTTTAATGTTGCTGTCTTTGTGCCATCTGGACGATTATATCCAGAATATTCATATGAAAATACAAATTTAGCGTCATCTTCACAATCAAATACCCCAGCAACTTTGGGACTAATTAATGGAGTATATTTCCACACCATTCCATTATCTGTCTTTAACTCATTTACCCAAAATCCACTATCTATAATCCTATCGTCACTGTTGTCTGATGAATTCTTTTCGCTCTCAATATCAGATACATCTTTACCCAATGTATTATTTTCCGTTATTGTTACACTTGGCTTATCTAATTCTATATCTGCCTCTGTATTATGAGATGATGTTGTTCCTGTTCCACAACCAGCACTTATCGTCATTACCAGAAGCAGTAATATAATATATACTTTTTCATAAGCTCCACCCCCTCCCTTATATAGGTATAACTTAGCTTCAATACATTATTTATTGAAGCTAAGTCATATTTTCATTTAATTACCAGCAAGAAGATAATTCGACTCTATCTCTTGCTTCCCCTGAACTTGTTCTGTGCAAACGATGTATACTATAATAATCTTCTGCCCAATCCCAGCCAGTATTTTCGTGTACCGACCCCTGTACCACTCCTGACCAATAATCGGACTCTTGTCCATCCTGATATGTTGTACGCAAATACAAAAAGCATATTCCCCACTCCTATCATTAATAGTTCCGGCATCGCAACACTTTATGCCTCCTGAACTTGTCGCATTATTATAAGCGTGTCCATCTTCCATATCATAACTTTCTGCAAATACTGGAATTGTTCCATTACCCCTAATGCAACTACAACTGCAACTGCATTTCTAACTAACTTGTTCTTAACCATTCTATTCCCCATTAATTGCATTATATCTGTATCTCGTATAAAAGAATACAATTCCCAATATACTATCACTAGCCTCTAACTAGATATGACAATACGGTATAAACATTTCACCCCTAATACATCACCTTATAACATTTGAAAATGTATCCTTATACACAGTTTTATCTATCGCATTAACAAATATAATTTCGTTCTTTGATGCATTTTCTCCTATAACAGATGGTATTTCAATAACAATCACCCAATATGGAGCTATCTCATATCTGGTATTGTAATCTATGCCATCGCCACCTGTTACCTGAGGTATATATTGTAATTCTGCCCGAATAATATTCTGTTCTGACACATAATCATACTTTGTCATTGCAATATTTACAGCAGTATCATAACTTATAACTTTATCCTTAACATCTTCCTTTGTAATAAAATCATATTGATAAGATGTATCAAGATAGATAAGTCCCTGCTTTCCATATATAACTTTAACCTGTGTTGGTACACCACCAAATGCCACATCTGACATCGTCTGGTTATCAAGCTTTCTTTTAAATATCATACAATAACATTCATCATCTTTAGTCCAATCGTCTAATTCACTTGTCAATTGTAATTTAGCTTTAACTTTCTTTTGACTATCAACATCTATAACATATATATCTGGCTCATCGCATACTTCAATTTCTAATTCTGCAAGAATATTACTAACATCTGCCAAACAATCTTCCTTTGATAAATCATCAAGTTCATCTAACTGATACCAGCTTTCATCACTCATCTTAATTCCATATTGTGTTGGAATATAATATTCATATTTAAGCTGCGTATATGATGCACGCCTGTACCCTATATCACTGCCGCTAATACAGTATCCACCATCACTGTATTTATATATGTATCTTAATATATTGTCTTCTTTGTCTTTTATCTCTCTGCAATTTACTATTGATGTATCATCTTTTCTAAATAATTCTGCATTATTATCTGCTTCTTCTTTATCAACTGCTCTGCGAACAGCCTGACTTATATACCATTGGTCTTCGTTACCTACATCATAAAGCTCATCAGGTATCTGATTATCCATAACTTCCTCTGGTGTAATATTATCTTTCTCTGTTATCAAGCTCTTATTATTATCACTTTGATACTTTGCCATATTGATTGTAGAATTTGGCAAAAATAAACCTGCTGATAAACTTATTAATAATACATCTGCTATTAATGTTAATTTCTTCATAAGCTGCTCCTTTTCCGACTCATCTTCCGTCTTGTTATTATCTCTCAACTAATCTATTATCTTCCGTTTCTCACACACATTGCTTCTATGTCCCAAAATTATCACATTATTTTACTTCATACAACCCTATTTGCAAAAAACGACTATAGCAGACAAAAACGACTATATTTACTATTACATTTTATTAGAATAATTTAACCACAAAAAAATCAGATATATATAGTCATCTATAATGACCAATATATATCTGATATTAAATACCACTATTTCATTATCAAGTAATATTCTCGCTTAAACTTTTAACCGCTAATTATTTTCTTTAAATTCCAGTATTCTCTTCTTAACTTCTTTATATCGTGATTTCGGAACTCCCAAATCTATGCCATTCTTTAGGTACACACGATAACTGCTGATGTTATTAACATACATCATATTAACTATATAGCTTTGATGTACCCTTAAAAGATACTTATATTCCTTTAATTCATTCTCTATGTCATCAAGCTTGCTCTTGACAACATAATCACCAAATTACCGTGTATATGATATGTAACTTTATGACCACTGCTTTCTATATAGATAATCTTACTGACATCAACCTCTTTACTGCCAGAGTCACAACTGATAATTCTCTTATCAGAATTAATGTAATTCAGCTTATATAATACTGCATTCATACATTCATAGATTGAACCCTTTAAATCCATACTATCCTTCAATACACATCTGAACACATCATACTTATAACCCTCATGACATATATATTATTATAACTCTATCCGAATACATTCTTATCCATTCAGCTACTTTAATATTATCTATTCCCGTCATATTATTATCCAGAAATACTATGTCGTAATTCACTATCTTATCTTTTAAACCAATCAGCTCACTGCCCGAACTGTACATATCTATACTATATTGCAATTTATTCTCATTAAGATATTCTTCTAAAAGCCCACTTATATTCTTTTACGAACATCTCCTCATTATCACATATAGCTATATTCATCACAATCTACCCCTGTCTATCTACTCTACTCTGCTTTTATATTGTGTGAAATTATGTTCATAACAATACGAATATTTAATTATATAGGTATAATTTATCACGTCATTAATTCAATAACAATATACCTTACAAAAAAAAGACTATAAGAAACAAAAAAGACTATTTACATCTAAAATATCTATAGCTTAATCATTAGTTGTATATAAACGATTAAGTTCTTTCAATACATTTTCAAGCGAATTATCCCTTACTATGTACCGCTTTCCATTATATACAATATCACCAGATGATACAGTAATTGTCTTTTTATTACCATCTGTATCAGTATAGCTTATTCTATACACCCAGCCTGTCTTTAAAGCATCTCCTTTTATTGTTGAAATAAGCGAATAAGTCTTCGCATTAAGACCATTTAACATATTAACCAGCTGTGCAGTATCAGATGTATCTATATCTTTTCTGACTCCATCCTTGCCGCTTGTGATTGTCATTTCTGCTATATTGAATTAATATTTATCTTAACTGGAAAATTAATGCACGAAACAACAGCAATTATTACTACCAGCAATACACATATTGGTATTATTATTGATAATTTTCCTTTCTTCATAAGCATCACCCCCTGTTTTTGCTTATTGCAGTCCGACATAATAACGCCAGTTTGTATTCTCATACATATCACAAAATGCT
>VOFH01003765.1_pt1 | contig 55264 bp, 76 predicted proteins | sample 5384091 | NCBI WGS metagenome assembly VOFH01 (sample SAMN12384727, study PRJNA508395) | human gut metagenome | isolation source: healthy gut G | host: Homo sapiens
CTGGAGCTTGGCAAAACACAATCGGTCCATTCCCCTGGGCTGGGCCGGCTGAACGATCACGGTTCGACCTTGCCGGACGGCACAAGGCTAGCCGCCATTACGTGACGCCTGGCGGTGGGGAGGAAGGACAAACCTGGCGCATCCCCATTTACGGTGGTTGTGCCGCCCGAGAGCTTAGTCTACGCGCTGTTCCTGGATTCTACGGCCCAGAACCCTGACGGTGTTGACCGTTTCGGATGATCAATACCTGGCAGATGCGGTGCTGCTGGACAGTGCTGGGAGGTATCAGTCCTTCAGCGGTTGCCGGTGGATGATAACAAGGCGGGAACTCATTGTACGTTGACCTGGGATTTGGAGGATGTTCAGTTGACCGGTTCTGCTATCTTGCTGTGTCGGACTACGCCATGAATACAGCGATTTACAAGGTAGACCTGTCAAGCCTCAAATCCGGACTTCCAGGCCAAGTACATTCTATGGGTATAACATTTATATGGAAGGACAAGGCACGTCCGGTTGGGTGGGAGAGTTTACGGAGGAATCTGCAGAGCAGCCGACGTTGATGACAGCAGCAGAGCAGTCCCATACCGCTGCAGAGTATGTGGATGGATGCACACAACGACGGAAATGAACTGCAAGTGATGCGGCCCGGTGAGTATTGTTCCGACAAGATTGGCGATATAAACTTTCCAGAATCATCAACCTATTTTGAATTATCGGCCCTACCACAACGGTGTTAGATATAGCGTACGATTACTCTACAGATACCATGTATGCTATAGGAAGCACCACTGTGCTGCCCAAATATAGCTATTGTATTTTTATATACAGTAGACTTGGATACGGCAGAATTACACACAGGTTGGAGATTCATACATCACATCGAGAACAGCTCTAGGGGTAGCAACACTGGCTTGCGATCTTGATGGAACGCTTTACTGTGTGGAACGTGGTCAACAGCTTGCAAAGCTTTATAAATTGGGATTCAAGGACGGCCATGTTACTGTAAAAGCATTGGAGATGATACTGGCTTTCCTAGTAGTAGCGGTAACATTCAGTCTATGACATTTGACCATAATACGGGGAATCTATACTGGGCGAATTTTTTCGTCTACACCGCCACAGAATCCCAGAATTTCTATGAGCATAATCTTATTCAACTGGATTTAGAAACCGGTAAGGGGACGGTGCTCGGACCAATCGGCGGTGTAGAGACCTGCGGCCTCTACGTTCCTTACGACCGGGGAATTGCGAACAAACAGGTGGAACGGATCACCCTGGAGGAGACCGGCTGGCAATATGAGGGCCAGACACAGCAGCTGCAGGCAGCGGTCTTCCGGTTACGGCGGAGGATCAAAGATTGATCTGGTCTTCCGGCAATGCGAAAGTGGCGTCTGTGGATGAGAACGGTGTTGTTACGGCGAAAGAAGCGGGAAAGACCACAATTACAGTTACTTCAGTGGCAAACCCCGAAAGTGTTCTGCCTCCTGTGAATTTACCGTGAGGTCCTTTGACGGCAAAGAGATGCGTGGTTATTTGGCTGATGTAGGAAATGGGGCGCCGGGGTGGATTCAGTTTCATGCGGCTGCACCGGAAGAATTTACCGTCCTGCGTGAGACGCCGGGTCTTCACATTACAGGTGCGGATTCCGGTAAAGGTGTGGTCTATGCCAGCGGATATACGGATGACGACAGGACAGAAGCGCTGTTTTGTTTGGATCCGGATACGTTGGAGGTGCAGGAACGCATCAATGTTGGAATGCCATTTGCGGATATTACCTATGCCTCCGGCCATGATATGATATTCTTTGTATATCAAACGTACTTTGGCTTCGTTCCGCTGACAGCTCTAACCTTGGGTGAAAACACGTATCCTGCCGGAACGGCATTGTACTTTGATTTGAGCGATTGGGTAGGCGATGATTACTTAACTGGAGTATCAGATGAGTTATACGATAACGACTTTTCTTGGTTTACGGTTATTACTGCCAGTGGTTTGGGCTATAGTCTAACTCTTTCGCCAACTTTTCAACTTATGGTGATGAGTGGTATAGATCTGGAGGTTGAAGCCTTCTCTGAGCAAGGAAACTCCCTAATTTACTCCCCATTCCCCGGATACTGGAAATGCGGTGTATTACTACAGCGTGCAAAACCAAACCCGGCAGGAAACCACCCTGTATGCAATTACTGGAGATATGAATGTAAAGACACAGACATTAGTCCTGGGTTCATTTGGGGACGGCAAGGCGCCTCTCACCGGTATCTTTGTAGACTACCTGGCTGAGGCTGGCCTCCATGGCGCAGAGCTCCCGAATCTCTGGAAGGGGAGCCTTTCCTGACCCTGGAGGCGTCGGATCTCCAGGTGTACCGGCCCCTATGACACAAGAAGCTCAGCCGTAAGACGCAACGCGCCCGGGGCCCTGTGCCCCGGGCGGGAAAGGATGATGAATCGATGAAAATGCGCTTTTTCAGTATACTGCTGGCCCTGTGCCTGCTGCTCTCCACCGGCGTTCTGGCGGCTTCGCCAGAGGCTGTGACCGGCAGTGCGCAGGCCCTGGAGACCGGCATGGAGCTGACCCTGATTTTGCATACGGCTAACACCAACGGCAAAATTGCGGTATCCTATCCGGCGGAGCTGGAGCTTCTGGAGACCAAAACCGGTTTCGGCGATGAGGTCCTGTGGGACATTGACCCGGCAAAGCCGGGCGAGCTTCCCTGGCCTGGATCAGTGCCAGGGACATCCCCGCTGAGACCACGGCTCTGACCCTGACCCTCATGGGGAAGCCCGGCAGCTTCACCTTCCAGGTGAGCCCCAGGAGCTGCAGCGCGACGGCACGGAAATTAGTTGCCCGGCCTTTTCCGTAAACGGCCAGATTGTGCACGACAAGCCCTGCCCGTCTGCGGCCTTCCAGGACCTGTCCCAGACGGCCTGGTCGGAAACGACATGAGCCGGGCGATGATGATTACAGTGCTCTATCGCCTGGCGGGGAACCGGATGTTTCGGGTCTGGAATGCCCGTTTCGGGATGTGGCTGGGGTCCTGGTACGCCGTGCGGTTTGCTGGGCGGCTGCTAACCAAATTGCGTTTGGGTGTGTCGGGAGAACACTTTAACCCTTCCGGGACCTTGACCCGGGAGCAAATGGCAGTGCTGCTCTACCGCTATGCCAAGCTTCAAAAGGCGGATACTGCGACCACATCAGAGCTGACGGACTTCCCCGACGGCGCTTCTGTGAGTTCCTGGGCCAAAGACGCCATGCAGTGGGCGGTTGGCACAGGCTTGATCTGTGGTATCAGGAAAATGGCAAGCTGCTCCTGGATCCGAGGGGCAACTCACCCGTGCCCAGGTTGCGGTGATCCTGATGCGCTTTCAGGAAGAGGTTGCATAGGAAAAGCCGGCTTGCAACGGCAGTGAACTCTGAATATCCCCAAAAGAATGAACCAGCCGGCCCCGTTTGAGGCCGGCTGGTTGATTCGGTGCGCCAGGCATGTGCAACAACTAGAGAACCTCTGGATGCCATTTACGACAGCTATGCCATGCGTAAATTCACCGGTATTGATTTCATGACAGGCCGCACGGCCGGCGTCTGCTATGTTCTCACCGTCCTATGGAATTACTTAAAAACACACGGTGAGTTTTTAAGTTTGGGGATATTATCTCATAAAAGCGAGCTGCTAGGTGGGTGGTTATTGAGCATTTACGTTATTTCAGTGTCTACTCTAAGGGGACTATATCAGGCTATTGGGACGGAACGGCTTCTGTTTTGCGTCAGGGTATGCCGTTCATTCCAGAGAAGTGATAATGCTGCGAACTGTTTCGCCCTCTGCATACCTCTGGTAAATCTCCCGCACAACCGGGGCGGTCAATGGGTTAATTCTGAGATGCTGGTCCTCGGTCAGCTGATAACCGAGGGAATCTCGCCGCCGTTGTTTTCTACCTTTCAGCGCGTTTTCTGTAAGACCCGGTTGATTTTCTGTGCCAGTTCCGCCGAATAATATTCCGCCATTCCTTCCAGCATGGATTCCAGAATAATACCCTCCGGCCCATAGGAGATATTTTCCGTGGCGGATACCACCTTGACGCCGTTTCGCCTGAGTACCGCCTTGTAGTGGGCGCTGTCGTAGCGGTTGCGGGCAAGCCGATCCAGCTTCCAGACCAGCACGGTATCAAACAGCCCTTTTGCGCTGTCCTGCACCATGCTCTGAAATTCCGGGCGGTTATCTGTCTTGGCGGAAAGCGCCCTGTCAATGTAGCTGCGCAGAATCGTGATCCCGTTTTTTCTCTGCGTATTCTTCGCATTCTCGAAGCTGCCCCTCGATGCTTTCCTCACGCTGATTGTCGCTGCTGTACCTGGCATAAATCACCGCTTTCATCCGCTCTTATATCGTTGAATTTGGTCGCCCATATGGACGTCCAGTAGAAACATTCAGCAAATTATAGGTTATCCGTCCACATCTCACACTGGCTGAGCACTGTGTTGATGGCATCCTCCACGCCTTCCGGCGGGTATTTATACTTTTTTCAACAGGCGTTTCACCATCTTCCCGCATCCCGGCGCGGGCGGTCTCCTTTTCTGCCAGTCAATGGTTCTGTTTTTACGCAGCATTTCCGTCAGTTCCCTTGTCATGGAGATAAGATCGCCGTTTTGGTAAAATCCTTGACTGCTTCCGGCTTGGTTAGTGCATCATAGAAAGCCATTTCCTCCGGCGTCAATCCTAACGCCTCTCCCTGCTTATGTAGCTCGGCAATCTGCGCTGCCGCTTCCAGAAGCTCCTTAATAACCTCCTCGTTGGTGATGAGTCCGTTATAATAGGCGTTCATCAGCTGCGTAATTTTCTCCGAAAACTTCTGCGACTGCACCACGTTGGTGCGGCGGAAAACCGCCACCTGTTCCGCCATCAGCTTGCGCAGGATTTCCACCGCGATGTTTTTCTCTTTCATCTTCGCGATCTCTTCCAGCACGTCCGGGTCGAACAGATTGAATTTTTCGCCAACTGTTTTGCTGTCAAACAGGTTAATAACGCCCTCACTCTGCACGCTGGCCTTTAGCAATTCGTTTATCTGCGCGTTGATTTCGTTCAGCGATAGTGGTTTTGCCGCCTTTTCCGCCGATGGTCAGCTTCATCACGGTAGAACGCACCGCCTCAAAATAGGCGGCCTCGTGCCGCTCCTGCTGCGTGGTCAGGCTGGAGCACAGGGAATGGCCTGCCTGAGCAGCAACGCTTCCTTCAGGAACAAATCCTTCCGATCGCGGACGGAAGCGTCCAGCACAAAGTTGACACCTCCGGAAATCGCCTTTGCCATATCCAACGGGCCGCCACGCATAAATCCGCTGAAATCAAACCCGTGCATCAGATCCTTGCAGACCTGCAGTTTTTCCTTAAATTTCGGGTAAGCCACCTTGAAACATCCATATTGCCGTATTTGGCGCGGTCGCGGTCGGTATATTCTTTCATTGCCGCTTTCAGCGCCGAGGCGATCCCCACATAATCGACAATCAGACCGCCCTCTTTATCCTGGAAAACGCGGTTGACCCGGGCGATGGCCTGCATCAGATTGTACCCATGCATGGGCTTGTAAATGTACATGGTAGCCAGGGAGGGAACATCAAAACCGGTGAGCCACATATCCACCACAATGGCGATTTTCAACGGGTCGTCGTTGTCCTTAAACCTGCGGGCCAGTTCTTCCTTGTGGGCCTTGGTGCCGATGATGGCTTTCCAATCCTCTGGATCGTTGTTGCCGCCAGTCATGACCACCGCCACCTTCTCCGTCCAGCTAGGACGCAGCTCCAGGATCTTGCGGTAAATCTTCATGGCGATAGGGCGGGAGTAGGCCACGATCATCGCCTTGCCGGTGAGCAGATTGGCTCGGTGGACTTCATAATGGGAGACGATATCCTCGCAGAGGGACTGTATGGTAGAATCCGCGCCCAACACACTTTCCATCTGCCCCAACATTTTCTTGCTCTTTTCGATGGCGGCGGAATCGGCCTGCTGCTCGAAAAGCTCATAGGTGGAATCGATCAGTGCCAGCGTGTTCTGGTCGAGCTTCAGGTGGATAACCCGGCTTTCGTAATACACCGGACGGGTAGCCCCGTCCTCCACGGCCTGCGTCATGTCGTATACGTCGATATAGTCGCCGAACACCGAACGGGTATTGCGATCTTTGATGGAAACCGGCGTTCGGTGAAGCCCCAAAGGTGGCGTTCGGCAGAGCGTCCCGGATTACCCGGGCGTTACCCACCACCACACGAGCCTCCTTTTCGCCTTCCGCGTTTTCGGAGAGGATGACCTTCTCATCAAAACCGTATTGTCCGCGATGGGCTTCATCCGCCATCACGACAAGATTCCGTCGCTCCGACAGCGGTTTTTCTCCCCGTTCAAATTTAAACATAGTGGTAAAAATAATGCCGTTCGCGGTGCGCCCCTCCAAAAGATCTTTTAAATGCTCCTTACTCTGAGCCTGCAGCGGCGTCTGGCGAAAAAAGAAGCACACTTGGCAAACTGTGCGTAGAGCTGATCGTCCAAATCGATGCGGTCGGTCATCACCACGATGGTAGGGCTGTCCAGCGCCTCCTGCAATAAATGGGCATAGAACACCATGGACAGCGACTTGCCGCTGCCCTGGGTGTGCCAAAACACGCCGCCCTTGCCGTCGGTGGCCGTGGCGATTTTTGCTTTCTCGATCGCTTTACGCACCGCAAAATACTGGTGATACCCGCCAGAATCTTCACCGGCTTCTGGCTGTCGCCGGAGAAGAGGATGAAGTTCTTGAGGAGATCCAGCAGGCGTTCCTTTTGGAACATTCCCTCATAAAAGGTGTCGAACTGCGCATAGGCGGTGTTTTCATAGCGGTCGTCCCTGGTCTTCCACTCCATGAAGCGGTCAAGACCGGAGGTAATGGTTCCCGCTTTGTTGGCGGACAGGTCGCTGATGACGCAGATAGCATTGTAGATGAACAGGGAGGGATGTCCTGCATGTAGTTACGGATCTGGTTGTAGGCATTTTCCGCCCCCACCTCGTCCTTGGAGGGCTTTTCAGCTCCATAAGCACCAGCGGCAGGCCGTTGATAAACAGGAGTATATCCGGGCGGCGGTTGTTGCCGTTTTCTATGTAGGTAAACTGATTGACAACCTGAAACGTGTTGTTCTCCTGCCTTTGGTAGTCCAGCAGGTAAACGATGGCGGCACGTTCCTCCCCTTGGCAAAGTATTTGATCTCGATGCCGTTCTGGAGGTAGTCCATGAATACCCGGTTTTTCTCTATGAGACTGCCGCCCTCAAAGCTTTTCAGCTTGCCTATGGCCTCTTGAATCGCCTCCGGCGGCAGCTTTTTGTTGATACGGGCAAGGCTATCAAGCAGTACCGCATCCAGCAGGGGGCTTTCATAGTCCCGCTCCAGCTCCGGCGCGTAGAGATGGGTATAGCCCATTTGCTCGAACAGTTCGATGATCGCCTGTTCATAGGTGGCTTCGGTGAAGGGCATGGGGATACCTCCTTCTACTTTCAAACTCTATAGGTTAGCAATATCAATTGTGTATCCATTGTTTCTCATTTCTTTTGCTAAAGAGACTTTAGCTTCTTCTACATTTTCTTTAAAAGGAATATATATTAACCCCTCGATATCAGATGGCCGTTCCATCTCTTCCGCCTGAGATAATAAAATAGCAACTTTTGAGCGACCAATACGGGCCAAAAGCATTCCCTAATTCTAAAACCACATTTTGACGCGCACGAAATTTCTTTTTCTTCTTCACGCCCTTTAACATAGCCGATGTCGTCTGGCGTTGCAAGAACAATACCAAAGTTTACTCCGCCCGTATGTTCTTCTAGTTTTTCGATTATTGTTTGGCCAGAAGAAACAAGCTGATCTATTATTACAGGCTCCAAATCCCATCTTCTAATCATGGCTTCTAATTGTGTACGAGCGTTGTGATCGTGTCCGTAGACAACAAAAACTTTTTATTAGATTCATTTGAAATATCGCCTTGTTTCCTGGACAGAAGTTGTTCAACTTCAGCTTTATTCTTGCCTTGACAGTTCACCTTTCCGCTATCCCAACAATTTACAATACAGCCGTTAGAAAGTCTATATACTGTTCCCAAATCATTCCCGGTACGCTCTTCCTTATTAATAGAATACCCGTTGGATTCTAACAGTTGCCTAACTTGGTCTTTTGTCAATTTTCTCACCCTTTCTAATTGTATGTCAAACGATAATTTAGCGGCTTAGATCTGAATGGCGGAAACATCTATCTCGCCGGACATTAACCTGGGAAGGAGCGCATCTCGAATGGATGCAAGCCTGTTATTTTCTTCCTGATTCGAGACAATGGCAGCTGCCATCGGCGCAATGAGAGCATTAAAGCGTTCTAAAGTCTCCTTATCAGGCAAAAGAAGTTCGATAGCCTTTACGCGATCTCTGGGCAACTCTGTCTGACCAGTGCTTCCTGTATGAAGCGACTCGATTTCTCTTTTCATGCTGGGTTCCCCACAACCCAATATAGAAGATCATATTTTCTGCTGCTGGCCGGACAATCGTAACATGAGAATCAACAGTAAGATTATGCGGCTGAAACCAGACCTGCGCTGCTCTCCCTAAAGTGCCATCGCCAGTTGAGTTGATTAGCAAGTCCCCAAATCAAGCCACTTATCATTGATAACTTTCGGCCTATGGCTTCGCGCAAAAGAAAGATCAATCATGTGATTGCGAATGCACTTCTGATTGATTACAATTTGGCCGGTATCATCAGCGTATTTTGGAGTTATGCCGCGACTCACCAGCGCCGTAATGCCTTCTAAAGTGACATTCTCCCATTCGTCCGGTGCAGTGCCCCCGAATGGAACACAATCAACGAACCATGATCTAAAGATCGCAGCGGCTTGCTGCTGTAAATTCTCGTTTATCTTGTTGTTCAGCTCGATTTTGTCGTCCAAGGAGCCCAGAATGGCTACTATCTTTTTTGTTCGTCAATAAAGGGTAGTTGCAATGTAACTGCGTTCAGATTAGCCTGACTGAGCTTTGGGCTGAGCTGATCCCGTGATATATCCCGATAAATCCATACTGTTGATGAGATAGTGAAGGTACTGAAAATCACAGAGTTCATTTGTCTGCACGATATGCGCATGATTATTAACCCAAAACTTTCCTTTTGCTACTTGAGCTATATTTTGCTTCTTGGATTTTAGGTTTTCTCCATCTTCTGCAATCAGTAAATATGTGCCATCAAAGATATAATCATTTACATAATCAATGACACCTTGAGCTCCGTAGTATCGGTAATTTCCTTGCCGTTCTGAACGCTGTTTTGCAGATAAAGGAATTCTCTTTCGATCAAAGTTAATGGTGACTTCATCAAACCGGAAGGTTTCACACTTCATACCCAATCGCTCCCAATCTGTCTCTGATTTGCTCTTCTAGCTGGTGGGATTTTTGGAACAGCTCCGACAGCTCCCCGGTGAGGCGGGCCATCTTTTCCTCAAAGGGTTCGCCGTCGTCCTCCTGCTCCTCTATGCCCACGTAGCGACCGGGGTGAGGATGTAATCCTGCCCTTTGATTTCCGCTGTCGTCGCCACAGCACAGAAGCCTTTTACATCCTCCAGCGTCCCCGCTGCAAAGGCGTTGTAGGTGTTGGCGATTTTTCTGATGTCTTCGTCGCTCAGTTCCCGCAGCTTACGGGTAACCATCGTGCCCATCTTCCGCGCGTCGATGAACAGGGTTTTGCCCTTTTGCTTTTTGTTCCTGGAAAGGAACCACAGGGAAACGGGAATCTGGGTGGTATAGAACAACTGCGACGGCATGGCGATAATACAGTCCACCAGATCCGCTTCGATGATATTTTTCCGGATGTCCCCCTCGCCGCCGGACTGAGAGGAGAGGGAGCCGTTGGCCAGCACCATGCCCATGCGGCCGTTTGGCGCCAGGTGGTAAATCATGTGCTGAAGCCACGCAAAGTTGGCGTTGCCCGCAGGCGGCATGCCGTACTGCCAGCGCACATCGTCGGTGAGCTTATCCGCGCCCCAGTTGGAGAGGTTGAAGGGCGGGTTTGCCATGATATAATCCGCCCGCAGGGTGGGGTGGTAGTCGTTAAAAAGGTGTCGGCGTTGTATTTGCCCAAGTCGGCGTCAATGCCGCGGATGGCCAGGTTCATCTGCGCCATTTTCCAGGTGGTGGGGTTGGAATCCTGCCCATAGACAGAGATGTCATTGATATTTCCGGCGTGGTTCTCCACGAACTTGGCCGACTGCACGAACATGCCGCCGCTGCCGCAACAGGGGTCATACACCCGCCCGTTGAAAGGTTGGAGCACCTCCACCAATGTTTTGACCACGCATTCGGGCGTAAAAATTCACCGGCCAGCTTGCCCTCGTTTTCAGCGAATTTTCGCAGGCAGTATTGATAGGTGTTGCCCAGGATATCCCGCTCGCTGCCGTGCTCGATCATCTGGATATTGGTGAACAGATCCACTACTTCGCCCAACCGGCGCTTGTCCAGCTCCGGCCGTGCGAAGTTTTTCGGAAGGATATCCTTGAGCCGCTTGTTTTCCTTTTCGATGCTGCGCATGGCGTCATCAATAACCGTGCCGATCTCCGGCGTATGGGCCGCAACGGAAATGACGCTCCAGCGGGCGTTGGCCGGAACAAAAAAGATGCCCTCGGAGGTGTATTCGTCAACATCTTCCTCGAAGCCGTCGCCTTCCGCGACAAGAGCCTGGTATTTTTCATCGAAACGGTCAGAAATGTATTTAAGGAAAATCAGCCCTAAAACAACGCTTTTGTATTCCGAGGCGTCCATATTTCCACGCAGAACACAGGCAGCGTCCCAAATTTTCTTTTCAAAGCTGTTGGTTTCAATCTTCTCCATTTTATTCCCCATTCCTCATAATCCTACCGTTATTTTACAGGATTTCTCCCGATTAGACAAGCCAAAAAAGCCGCAAGCTTATAGTGCTTGCAGCTTCTTTTGGACGGCGATTCATTTACAAGAAAAACAATAAATCCGAACCCATCGCCAACCGGCACAAGGTTCGGATTTATTCGTTTTGGTGGAGACTACTGGACTCGAACCAGTGACCTCTTGCGTGTGAAGCAAGCGCTCTAACCAGCTGAGCTAAGCCTCCGCACCGAACGTTCTTCATTATACCAGGAATTTCGAAAAATCAAGCCCCAATTTTATTTTTTTGTGCGTTCGTAAAAATGGGGTCGAGGCTCAGGCGCGCGACTTTGTGCGGCTCGTATTCTCCAAGAGGGATATCGCCGGTTCAGATCAAACAGGCGTTGATGCGGGGAAGGGGAGTGGCCGGTTACTTGCTCCCCGGCGGAATTTCCCCGCGATTCCGGGGAGCGAATAAATTTCTGTTGTGCTCAGAGAAAAGATTTGTTATAATGAGTAGAAATGAAAAAAATGGATGTGGATTGCCGTGAAGTACGGAACGTGGAACATCGCCCGGCCGGAGGCCGGGGTGGTAAACAGACTGATTGGAGCGGGCTATTCTCCGCTCACTGCGATGGTTTTGGCGGGGCGGGGGATAGACGCTCCGGAAAAAGCGGAGGCGTATCTGGATTGCAATTGCCGCCTGCCGGATCCGTTTCTCATGACGGATATGGCTGCAGCCCGGCAGCGGATTGCGCTTGCTCTGGAGAACAAGGAACGAATGGCGGTTTTTGGGGACTATGATGTGGACGGCGTTACGGCGACCTGCCTGCTGACGGACTTTTTGCGGAAGCGGGGGCTGATTGCCTGACGTACATTCCCGGACGTCTGGAAGAGGGCTACGGTTTAAACGCCATGGCCGTCCGTCTTTTGGCGGAGCAGGAGGTTACGCTGATTATTACCGTAGACTGCGGCATTACTGCAGTAGCGGAAGCGGAGCTGTGTCGGGAGCTGGGAATCGATCTCATCATCACCGACCATCATGAGTGCAAGGACCGGCTGCCGGAGGCGGTGGCTGTGGTGGACCCCCACCGGAAGAACGACGGCTATCCCCATCAGAATCTCTCCGGCGTTGGGGTGGCGTTTAAGCTGGCGGCGGCCTTGGCTGGGAGCCAGGAGGAAATTCTCCAGGAGTATGCCGATTTGGTATGCCTGGGGACGGTGGCGGATGTCATGCCGCTGCAAGGAGAAAACCGCACGTTTGTCGCCCGAGGCCTGGCGTCTTTGCGGCAGACGAAGCGGCCGGGCTTAAAAAGCCTGATGGCTCAGGCCGGCTGTGATTCCGAAAGCCTGAATGCCGGTTCCATTGGATTTGTGCTGGCGCCCCGGGTGAATGCAGCCGGCCGAATGGGAGAAACGGAGCTGGCCTTGGATTTATTTCTCACGGAGGATCCCCAACGGGGGAGAGGAGGTTGCCGGCCGCCTGTGTTGCCTGAACAAGCAGCGGCAGGATGTGGAGCTGGAGATTTACCGCCAGGCGGAGGCCATGCTGGATGGACAGAGTGCGCCGGAGGCCATCGTCTTGGCCAGCCCCGAATGGCACCAGGGCGTCGTCGGCATTGTGGCTTCCCGCATGGCGGAGGAGTTTTGCTGTCCCACCTTTCTCATTTGTCTCGACGGCGATAAGGAAAAGCCAGCTCCCGCTCCTATGGAGGCTTTAATCTCTTCGCTTCGTTGACCCAACTGTCGGATTTGCTGGAGAACTATGGGGGCCATGAGCTTGCCGCCGGCTTTACCATTTCCCGGGAAAATATTTCCTCTTTCCGGCAGGCAATTTGCCGTCTGGCCCAGGATTTTTACCGGCACACCGGCCTGCGTACGGCTCTGACCGTAGATTGCGCAGTGCCGCCGGAGCTGTTGACGACGTCTAACGTGGAGGCGCTTTCCGCCTTGGAGCCCTGCGGCGCCGGATGCCCCCGTCCGGTGTTCATGCTGGAGCAGCTGCAGATTGAGCGCATGACGCCCGTGGGAGGCGGTCGCCATTTGCGCCTGCGCCTGCGCCGCGGGCACAGCAGCCTGAACGCCATCTGCTTTTCTGCTACGGCGCAGAGTTTGGCTATCTCGGAAGGAGAGCTGGTGGATTTGGCATGTACGTTGCAGATCAATGAATTCCGAGGCGTCCGGTCCGTTCAAATCAGCGTGCTGGATGTACGGCCCAGCTGCCCATGCCCCTGCCCGGATGATCCGTCCCCGTATCGTCATTTGATAGACCGAACTCTCACAGCGGCTGAAGCGGCTGAACTGCTTCCGGGCCGTCCGGTTTTGGGGGATATCTGGCGATATCTGGCGGCACACGGCCCTGTTCTTCAAGCGGAGCCGGTGTGCCTTTGCCGGAAGATTGTCCGCCGTACCGGACGGCCGCTGGGCTTGTCCCAGCTGCTGACCTGTCTGGATATTTTCCGGGAGGGAGGGCTTCTTACGTTGGAGAAGCAACATAAATTCCTTACCATCACCTTGACTGCAGGAGCCCAGAAAGCCGATCTGACGCAGAGCGGCACGATGCAGTACCTGCAGCAGCTGAAGGAGCGCTGATTTTATGGAAACTTTTGCCGAGCACTATGAGTCCATGCGGCGTACAATTTTAAGATGTATGCCGGGGGCGGATATGGAGCTGATCGACCGGGCGGTCCGTTATGCGCAGGAGCAGCATGAGGGGCAAAAGCGGAAAGACGGCTCCCCTTATATCATCCATCCACTGGCCGTGGCGGAAATCGTGGCGGAGATGGGATTGGATACCGACGCCATTTTAGGCGCTCTGCTCCACGATTGCATCGAGGATACGTCTACGACCCATGACGAAATTGCAAAGCTGTTTGGACTGGTTGTGGCGGAGCTGGTGGAAGGGGTTACCAAGCTGACCAGAGTGGAATACTCCACGCTGGAAGAGCAGCAGATGGAAAACCTGCGCAAGATGTTCATGGCAATGTCCAAAGACATCCGGGTGATCCTGATTAAAATCGCGGACCGGCTGCACAATACCCGGACGATGCAGTTTCAAACGCCTGCCAAACAGATTTCCAAGTCGATGGAGACGATGGAAATTTACGCGCCTCTGGCGCACCGCTTGGGCATGCAGAAAATCAAATGGGAGCTGGAGGATACGAGCCTCAAGTACTTGGACCCGGATGGCTATAATGAGATCATGGATTATTTAAAACTCCATGAGGAAGAGGCCACGGCATTCATGAAGAGCATCCAGTCCCAGATCACAACCCGCCTGTCCTCTGTGGGAATACATGGAAGCATTTATGGGCGAATTAAACACGTGTACTCCATCTACAGGAAGATGAAGGACCAGCATAAGACCATGGATGAGCTGTACGACCTGTATGCATTTCGGGTGATTGTAGACACCATCCCCGACTGCTATAACGTATTGGGTCACATTCATGATTTGTTCAATCTGGTACCGGGCCGGTTTAAGGACTACATCTCCACCCCAAAACCTAATATGTATCAGAGCTTGCACACGACGGTGATCGGTTCTCAGGGAATTCCCTTTGAGGTTCAGATCCGCACCTGGGAAATGCACCAGACGGCCGAATACGGCGTTGCGGCCCACTGGAAATATAAGCAGAAAGGCGCCGGCAGCGGGGATGAGAAGAGCTTTGAATGGGTCCGCCGCCTGCTGGAAAGCCAGCAAGATACCGATGCGGAGGATTACGTCCATTCTCTGAAGATCGACATGTTTAACGATGAGGTCTTCGTTTTCACGCCCCGGGGCAACGTGATTAATTTGCCTGCCGGCTCCACGCCGATCGACTTTGCGTATGCCATTCACTCCGGCGTGGGAAACTCCATGGTGGGCGCCAAAATCAACAACCGGATTGCCGGCTTTGATGCTGTGCTGCACAACGGAGACATTGTAGAAATCCTCACCTCCAAAACGGCGAAGGGGCCCAGCCGGGACTGGCTGAAAATCTGTAAGAGCAATCAAGCCCGGTCCAAGATCAAGCAGTGGTTCAAGCGGGAAAAGCGCGAGGAAAATATTGTGCACGGCAGAGCCAGCTTTGAAGGGGAAATGCGGCGGATGAACCTGAACCCCGCTCTTCTGCAGGACGATGAGCTTTTAGCGCAGCTTCTGAAAAAGCTGAGCTTTGAAAGCCTGGATGATTTGTATGCTGCCATCGGCTACGGCGGTCTGACTGCAGTCAAGGCTGTGGGCCGGATTCGGGACGATCTGCTGCGATATGCCAAAGGCATCCAGAATCCCACGGCGGGACGCGACGGGAATGTGAATCCTCTGCGGACCAACCCGGATGTGCCCAATCAAAACCGGCACAGCGTCAACGGAGTGATTGTAGAGGATATTGACTCTTGCATGATTAAATTTGCCAAGTGCTGCACCCCGGTGCCTGGGGACCCCATTGTGGGCTTTATTACCAAGGGCTTCGGCGTATCCATCCATCGGGCGGATTGCCCCAATGCCCAAAGCCGAACCGATCCCCGTCAGGCAGCCCGGTGGGTTCGGGTCCGCTGGGCTCAGGAAGACAACCAACCCTTTACGACGACCCTGGAGCTGGATTGCACAACCCGGGACGGCTTGCTTTTGGATGTGGCCACGGCCATGACCTCTGCCAAGGTCCGGGTGAAAGAGCTCACCGGCCGCGATTTGCCCGGCGGGCACAGCATGTTTACCGTGTCCTTTGAGGTCAAGGATGTGGCCGAGCTCAATGCCGTCCAGACGAAGCTTTTGAACATTCGGGATGTTTTGGATGCCCGCCGGGGCCAGAACTGAGCGCCTTCGCCGGTGTGCATCGGTACAAATACAGACGGCGGCCATGGCCGCCCGGGAAGGATGTGGTGTGATGCGCGCAGTGGTGACGCGGGTGGCCTCTGCTTCTGTCAAAATAGACGGGGTCACGGTTGGAGAGATCGGCAAGGGCTTTCTCATTTTGCTGGGCGTCGGGCCTGGAGACGGGGAAGCGCAGTGCCGGCGTCTGGCGGAGAAAGCGTTGGGCTTGCGGGTGTTTGAAGATGGGGAAGGCCGAATGAACCTGGGGCTGGAGCAGGTTGCCGGGCAGGTTCTGGTGGTGAGTCAGTTTACCCTGTACGGCAATTGCCGGAAGGGCAGACGCCCCAGCTTTACAGAGGCGGCGCCGCCGGAATTGGGAGAGGCGATGTATGAGCGCTTTCTCCAATTGTGCCGGGAAGCGGGATTTCCGCCGCAGCACGGGAAATTTGGGGCCCACATGGAGGTGGCCTCAGTCAATGACGGGCCTGTGACCCTTCTTCTGGACACAGACCAGCTGATGGAAGCGAGGAGATCATCATGATATTGGTAGAAACGTTACCGCTGGGATCCTTGAGCACCAATTGCTATTTGGTCCGCCGGGAGGGGGCGCACGACTGCCTCCTCATAGATCCCGGAGCCGACGGCCGGCAAATTGCCCAGCGGCTCGGGCGGGAAAATTTGCATCTTGTCGCCATTGCTCTGACCCATGGTCATTTTGATCATGTGGGCGGTGTGAAGGATTTGCAGCAGGCGACAGGCTGTTCTGTCTGGCTTCACAGGGCGGATCTGACCTTGCCGGAGTCTCTGACTGCCGGGCCTCTGGAGCCGACGGATTTCTTTGACGGCGGCGACACGGTGGTTTTGGCCGGTGTTTCCCTGGAGGTCCTGCATACCCCGGGACATACGCCGGGCTCCGTCTGCTTCTTGACGGAGGGCGCGCTGTTCTCCGGAGATACGCTGTTTGCCCGCTCCTGTGGGCGGATGGACCTGCCCGGCGGCAGCCCGGCGCAAATGCGCGGGTCTTTGGACCGGCTGCGTCAGCTTCCCTTTGCGGGTCCGGTGTACCCCGGTCATGGCGGTGCTACGACTTTGGCGGAGGAGCGGCGTTGGAATCCCTATTTGAAAGGGGAAGTCCGTTTATGAAGCTGCTTCTGACCGGGCACGAGGAGCGGTATGCCATAGAGCAGCTCCAGCTGTCTTTGTTTCCGGGAGAGCAGATGGAGCCGGTGGACGGTCCTTTCCAGGGCGATGGGGCGGAGTCGATTCTCTTCCGTGGGGAGACGTATTTATCCGCCACCACGATTATCTGGTATCATGGTCAGGTATCCCAGTGCGTTCGCCGGATGCATTTGGAAAAGGAGACGGTGCAGCTGCGGCGGCGTCTGCTGCAGCGGAGCTACTACGGCGCGGCTTGCCCCCTGCTGCCGGAGCCGCCGGCCTGGGGGCCCTGGCAGGGGTGCGTCCGACGAAAATCACGACGAAATTCCTTCTCGAGGGCGGCTCGGTCCGGTCTGCAGAGGCGTTGCTGAAGCAGGTCTACTATGTCACGCCGTTGCGGAGGCAGCTGTGCATGGAGGCGTCTCAGGCCACCGTGCAGGCGGTCAAACTCTTAAGACCTGGGGATGTTTCGGTATATGTGGGGATCCCCTTTTGTCCCACCCGCTGTGCGTATTGCAGCTTTGTCAGCGCTTCTGTTTCCCGGTCGGGGGGCGCTGTTGGAGACCTATCTTCAGGCGCTGCTCCGGGAAATTCAAGCAGTCGGCCGGATGTTGGCAAGTTCCGGCCTCCAGGCTCGTACACTCTACATAGGAGGCGGCACGCCGACTACCCTGTCGGCCGAGCAGTTGGAACGGCTGTTGTCGGCCATTGACCGGCATATTTCTTTGACCGGCTGTCTGGAGTATACCGTGGAGGCCGGTCGTCCGGATACCATTACCGGAGAGAAGCTTCAGGTTTTGGCGCGCCATGGGGTTCGGCGGGTGAGCATCAACCCTCAATCCATGGATGATCGGGTTCTGGCCCTGTGGACGCCGCCACAAGGCGGCGCAGATTCCGGAGAGCTTTCAGCTGGCCCGTCAAGCCGGGATGGAAGTCATAAATATGGATTTGATCGCCGGACTTCCGGGAGATACGCCGGCCGGTTTCCAGGCCTCCCTGGAGGCTGTGGCGGCGCTTGCGCCGGAAAATATCACCGTCCATACCCTGGCGCTGAAAAAGGGCGCAGATCTCTATCAACACCCGGAGCGGCTGCCCGACTCCGAGGCCGTGGGGGAGATGATCCGCTTTTCTCAGGATTATCTGCGTCGGCAGGGCTACAGGCCTTATTATCTCTACCGGCAGAAATATATGTCCGGCAGCTTTGAAAATGTCGGTTGGTGCAAACCGGGCCGGGCATGTCTGTATAACATTTATATGATGGAAGAGATTCATTCGATCATCGCTCTGGGGGCAGGGGCGATGAGCAAGGCGAATTTTCCTGGAGGCAGGCTGGAACGGTTTCCGAACCCCAAGTTCCCCCAGCAGTATTTGGAACGGTTAGACCATGTGATTGCGGAAAAACAGCGGCTGCTGCAGCTGCTGCGGCAAGGAAAGGAATGAACTATGGATCTTCTGTTTTCCGGCGTGACGATTGTCACCATGGATGAAGCCATGCACGTGTACTTTGACGCTTACCTGGGAGTCACGGGCACGAAAATTTCATACATCAGCAAAGATCCTCCGACTCAGGCGCCTCAGAAAATTATGGACGCCACCGGAATGGTTCTGATGCCGGGACTCATCAACTGCCATACCCATCTGGCTCTGAGCTTGCTCCGGGGTTATGCCGAAGACTGCGGCCTCAGCCGGTGGCTCAGCGACTGTGTCCTGCCCCGGGAGGACCGGATGGATCCGAGAGCGGCCCGGGCCGGTGTCCTGCTGTCGCTGGCCGAATGCATTCGGTTTGGAATCACCTCTGTGTCGGATCTGTATCCTTTTCCGGAGGTGACGGCGCAGGCAGTGGCGGAGGTGGGGCTGAAAGCGAACATTGCGCCGGCGCTCACATTATTTTCCGACGAGTCGGAAGATTTTGATTTTGAGAAAGACCCGTCGTGCCGGAAGCTGCAGGAGCTGGTGGACCAATGGCATGGCTACGATGCAGGCCGCATTTGTGTGGATGCCGGAATTCACGCGCCGTATACCAGCCATTATAAGCTCTGGGAGCCTTTGAGCGATTACGCCGGGAAAAGGGCCTGCGTATGCAGGTGCACCTGTCGGAGACGGCGGGGAGGAGGCGGAGAGCCAGGACCGATGCGGCCTCACGACGGCTCAGCTGCTGGACTGCCACCGGGTGTTTGACGTACCGGCTGCTGCGATTCACTGTATTTATCTGAGCCGGGAGGATATGAGCCTTTTGGCGCGGCAGGGGGTGAGCGCGGTCCACTGCCCGGTGTCCAATTTGAAAACTGATCGACGGCATTGCGCCGGTGGAGGAAATGGTCCAGGCCGGTATGAATGTGGCTCTGGGCACGGACTCCGCCGCTTCCAACAACAACTTGGATTTGTTTGAAGAAATGAAGGCAGCGGCTTTAGCCGCAAAGATGAGGACGCAGGACCCGGCTGCGCTGCCGCCCCAGGCTCTGGTGATGATGGCAACGGTATGCGGCGCCAAAGCCCAGGGGCGGGAGCGGGAGTGCGGCATGCTCAAGGTCGGTATGGACGCGGATCTCATATTGGTGGATTTTACAGCGCCGCACCTGATGCCCTGCCATAATGTGTGGAGCAGTTTGGTGTATGCGGCCCGGGGTTCCGACGTTGCCCTGACGATGGTACGGGGTAAAATTCTCTATGCCGGCGGTAAGTTTACCACCTTGGATCTGGATTCCGTTGTACGGGAGTTGCGGGACTATGCTTTGGACCGGGTTTTTTCGTCGGAGCAGAGTCAGACCGTCACAAGCTCCGACCGCGTTCCGGCGGGCTAAGCGGTCCGACAGCGCGCTGCTTGGTTTGCTCCAAAAGATGCGGTGAAAAAGAACCGGTCTGTGGCTGTCGCGTTTCCTGACGGCACAATGACCCGGATGATTTCCACTTAGAAAGAAGGTCTTTCTTTGGCTTCTAATAAAAACAGTCCTTTCTCCATGGCGCGGCGCTGTTGGCCGGTGCCACAGGCATTGTCAAGGTGTTGGGCGCTCTGTATAAGATTCCCCTGGGAAATATCATCGGCGACGCCGGCTTTGGCTACTTTAATACGGCCTATGACATCTATTCCGTCCTGCTGATGATCTCCACAGCCGGCTTGCCTGTTGCGATGAGCCGGATGATTGCGGAGGCCGGAAGCCTGAAACGCTACGGACAAATCCGGCGGATTTATCAGACTGCACTGTGTATTTTTCTGATTCTGGGCGTGGGCGGGACGGTGTTGATGACCGGCTTCAGCCGCCCCCTGGCCAATTGGATGAATTCGCCCAATTCCTGGGCGGCCATTGCGGCGTTGGGACCCTCTGCTCTGCTCATGTGCTTGACTTCCGCGTTCCGGGGATTCTTCCAGGGGGCAGGGAGACATGCGGCCCACCTCCGTCAGCCAGGTCCTGGAGGCGCTTTGCAAGCTGGCAGTGGGCCTGGGGCTGGCCTGGTTCATCATGAAGCAGAAGAACGACACGGCCCTGGCTGCCGGCGGCGCTATCTTAGGCGTAACCTCCGGCTGCCTGATTGCCACGTTATACATGTACAATTCCTACCGTCATGCCCGGCGAGGGCTTTCCTCGGGGGGCGGCGGCGTGTCTTCCTTCAGCCGGACGGCCAAGCAGCTGCTGTCCATTGCCATTCCCATTACCATCGGTTCGGCCGGTTTACAGATTATTACCCTGGTGGATACCAAGGTGGTGATGTCGCGGCTCATTGGAGCGGCCGGATTTTCCCAGGCGGAGGCGGATTCCCTGAAGGGCGTATACAACTTTGCTCAGACCATTTTTAATTTGCCGTATGCTTTTGTATCCCCGCTCTCCATCAGCATTTTACCGGCCATTGCGGCGCAGCTCACGCTGCGTAACGCCAGAGGCGCCAGAAAGACAGAGGAATCCGCTGTGCGCATCCTGGGCCTGATCACCATGCCGTGTGCGGTGGGCTTGGTGGCTTTGGCGCAGCCCATTATGGCGCTGCTCCGGGGCTACACCGGCGAGACGTTGTCCGTTGCCGGTAATTTGTTGGCGGTCCTGGGAGTAGCCCTCATCTTTACCAGCGTGGTCATGCTGACCAATACCATTATGCAGGCCCATGGCTTTGTGTATTTGCCGGTTATGAATATGTTTATTGGCGGCGTGGTAAAAGTGATCGTCAACTACATCCTGGTAGGAAATCCAAACATCAACATTCAAGGCGCCCCGGTGGGCACCCTGTGCTGCTATTTATGTATTACGGTTCTGAATATCTTTACCATGCGAAAGGTGATTCGCAAGGCGCCCAGTGTGTCCAAGCACCTGCTGAAGCCGTTGATCGCCTCTCTGGTGATGGGCGCGGTGGCTTACGGCGGCTGGAGGCTGACGGCTGCGGTGACGGACAGCAGCTTGATTCAATGCGCTCTGCCTATTGCGTTGGCAATGGCTGCCTACGTGATTTTGGTCATAGCGCTGCACATTGTCACGTATGACGACTGCATGCTCCTGCCGAAAGGAGAAAAAATAGCAAAAGCGTTGCGGATTCGGTGATTTTTCCGGGTTTGTAAATTTTCTCTTGTAAACCGGGACAAAATATGATAGATTCATAGGGCGCAATGTTGCGCCCAGATTACCCAGGAAAGAGGCATTGAACGATGAATAAAACTGAATTGATTTCCGCCATGGCGGAACGGTCCGGCCTTTCCAAAAAAGATACGGAGAAGGCGCTGAACGCCGCCCTGGAGACCATTACCGCCGCTTTGGCTACCGGAGACCGGGTGCAGTTGGTGGGCTTCGGCACATTTGAGACCAAGGACCGTGAGGCCCGCACGGGCCGCAACCCCTCTACCGGAGAGCCGATGGAGATTCCTGCCGCCCGGCTGCCTGTATTTAAAGCCGGCAAGGCGCTGAAGGATACCGTAGCTCTGTAGTCAAAAGCCGACGGCGCAATGCGGCCGCCGGCTTTTCCTCTACAACAGACGTCCTGCCGGGGAAAGAGAATGCCCGAGCGGGAATCGAGCGAATGCTTTGCTCCATCCTGGGGCAGCATGTTAAAAGGAGAAGAATATGAGACTGGATAAATTTTTAAAGGTGTCCCGCTTGATTAAGCGGCGTACCGTGGCCAACGAAGCTTGTGACAATGGACGCGTCAGCGTCAACGGCCGGGTGGTCAAGGCCTCCTATGATGTGAAGGTGGGCGACCGGTTGGAGATTGCCCTGGGCGGGCGCACGCTGGCCGTTGAGGTATTGCAGGTGGCGGAGACCGTGCGCAAGGACGATGCGGCGGCGATGTATCGGGAGGTGTAACCATGGAGCGTGCAGCTCTGGTTCTGAAGGGGGGCCCTCCGGGGAATTTTTTCAGCCGGCGTCTTGGACTTTTTAATGGGCCAGGGCGTACAGTTTCCTTATGTAGTCAGCGTTTCTGCCGGGACGTGCTGTGCAATGAGTTATCTGTCCGGGCAGATGGGCAGGACCCGGGCCTGTATGATGCCGGATCCGGAAACCGGTATTACGGTTTGCAGCAGTTTCGGGAGTCGGGCCAATTCATGGATTTGCGAAAAATGTTCTTGGAATACCCCTATGGGCGGTTTCCGTTTGATTTTCAGGCCTATTTCCATGCGGCGACGGAACATGAGATTGTGGTGACCGATCGCGAAGACGGCTTGCCCCGGTATTCTTAACAGAGCGCTCTGATGAGCGCCGTTTGGGCTTGGCTGCCATGGCGTCCTGTTCCATTCCGCTTCTCAATCGTCCCGTGGCGCTGGACGGCCGCTTTTATTACGACGGCGGGGGGGGATTCCATACGGTTGGAAGAGCGCTGTCGAAGGGCTATGGGAAGGTCGTGGCCGTTCTCACCCGGCGGGCGGGCGTTTATCCCAAGGTGGGTTCCAAGGCCCAGGCGGCGTACCGGGTTTTTTTCCGGAACGATCCGCAGTTCCGGGAGGCGCTTTATCCCGGCCTGCCCGGTACCGGGCCCAGGTGGCCTATTTAAACCGGCTGGAAAGTCAGGGGCGGGCTTTTGTCATCCGGCCTCAGGTGCCGGAGCTGTCCCACCTGGAAAAAAATCCGGAGCTGGCCGCCAGCTATTACCGCCACGGTTACACGTGGATGGCCGGTCGGTGGCCCGATCTGCAGGCGTTTTTGAGCAGGGAGCCGGAATAAAAAAGAGGTCCCCGGCCATAAAAAATTTGCCGCCTCGAACAGAGCGTACGCTCTGAAACGGGGCGGCAATGAAACGGGGTTCATTGGGCAGCGTCCATGGATTTGAGCTGCAGCTGCAGTTTGTCCGCAATGAGGGCGATGAATTCGGAATTGGTTGGTTTTCCCTTGGTATTGCTGACGGTGTAGCCGAAAAACCGTTGCAGCGTATCCAGATCGCCCCGGTCCCAGGCTACTTCGATGGCGTGGCGGATTGCCCGCTCTACCCGGGATGGGGTGGTGCCGAAGGTTTTCGCAACTTGAGGATACAAAACCTTGGTAATGGCGTTGATCACATCCATATCATTGACTGCAATGACAATGGCCTCCCGCAGGTATTGATAACCTTTGATGTGGGCCGGTACGCCGATCTCATGAATGATGCCGGTTACCATGGACTCGATGTTCGGCTCCGGCTGTGCCGGCCGGCGGACCAGGGCGGGGCGCTTGGTTGCCTGGCTGGCGCGAATTTCCTCCAGTCGCTCGACCAGCGCAGACATATCGCAAGGTTTCAGCATCAAATACTGCACGCCCAGGTTGGATACCGTCATCGCTACGTAATCTGTCACGAACCCGGAGGTCACCAGACCGACAGGCGGCTTGTCCATGGCATTGGCATAGCGCAGAACGCTGATGCCGTCCCGCTTGGCCAGCATGAGATCCAGTACCAGAATATCCGGCTTGGTTTGTTCCAGCAGGCGGACCGCCTCTTCTCCGTCCGTGGCTGTGCCCACCAGGTCGTAGCCGTCCAGCTGCTGCAGCTCGTTTTTCAAGTGACCGCAGAATGCCTCGCTGCTATCTGCGATCAAAACCTTGATCCGATTCTCCATGAATTTCCTCTCCTCCAATCAGTTTAGACACCGCTCTGGCCAATCCGCATAGGCCGTCGCTGCGACGGTTCTAAATTATCATAAAGCCGCAGGTTTTGCAAGGTCATTTTCATAACAATCGTTCCCTAAGGTTCGACTAAAATCTTGCTTTCTAATGAGAAAACCGAATTTTTTGTTATGTTTTGTCGAATGGTGATGCTTTGTGACGCTGTTTTTTGTCAAACAGAAAGTTTTCTTGACGAATGCAGGCGGTGATAGCAGGAAGAGCATTTCTCAACAACCGCACATGATGTCTAGGATGACCCGGTCGGTCTCCCGCATTCCGCTTCTGGCCATCCGCCCGACATTTCCGATGGTATTGTCCACGCCTTTGCGGATGATGCCGTCTCCGTCCAGGAACTCCTGACCGTGGCAGTAAAGCTCATACCCCAGAATTCCTGCGTCAATGGCGGCTGCAATTTTGGCGGCGCAGGAGGCCTTGGCGCCGTCACAGACCATGCCGGATACCACAGCCAGGGCGTTGACGATCGTATGGGCGACGGTCTTGTAGTCTCCTCCCAGAAGATAGGCGATGCCTGCGCCTGCGCCGCAGCCGGCGCAGGTGGCGCCGCAGAAAGCGGACAGACAGCCGATGCCGGTCTTTTGATGAATGGTCACCAGGTCGGACAGGGTGACGGCCCGAAGCAGCCGCTCCCGGTCGGCGCCTACCGCCTTGGCATAGACGGCTACGGGCACGGAAGCGGTGATGCCTTGGTTACCGCTGCCGGAGACAATGATCACCGGCATTTCGCAGCCGCTCATACGGGCGTCGGATCCGGCGGCGGCAAAAGCCCGGGCCAGGAAACGGACGTCCTCCCCGTAGACCTGACGCAGCGTCCGGCCCACATTGGCTCCCCAGGAGCCCTCCATACCGGCCTGGGCAATGGCCAGGTTGCAGTCGATTTGGCGGCCTACCAGGGGCTCCAAATCTTGGATATCGGCTTCCTGGGCAAAGTCATAAATCTCCCGGACGGACATGGGGTGAGCCGGTTTGCCGCTGTTTTCCAGACGCCGCCCCTGGTGGATGACTTTCCCGTCTCGTTCCACAAGGAGCAGGTTGATGTGATTGCCCTGGAGCACGGCGCGGGCGGTGCCGCCGTTTTTTTGCCGCAGGCAAATCTCAATGTACAGCAGCTCGTCGTTTTGTGCGGGAAATACCCGGATGATGCTCCGACGCAAAAGCGAACGGATCTGCACCTGCTGAGACGGCTCCAGAGCGGCTAAGACCTCCAGCTTTCGATCCGGCTGCCCGGAGACCAGTCCGGCTGCGACGGCTGTTTCGATGCCTCGCAGACCGCCTGTATTGGGTACGATGACGCTTTTCACGTTTTTGATGATATTGCCGCTGACCGTGACTTCCACCTGAACGGCCAGCTCCGGCGCGCCGCCCCCGGCCGCCTGCCATGCTGCGGCGGCGCAGTAGGCGAGGGCTATGGGCTCGGTGCAGCCCATGGCGGGAATTAATTCCTGCTGCAGCAGAGAAAGATACCGCTGGTATAACGTCTGTTCCATAAGTCCTCCCGGATCCCTGTGTTTTTGAGTTTCTTTACAAAACCCCTAATTTTAATAAAAACAGTATAGCACATATTTGTGAAATTTGCCAGTATGATTTCGCTTCCTTCCGGCAGACTCTTGGAAATGGAATAAACGGCTGGTTTCAGCCGGTCAGGCAGAATTTTCACAGCTTGTTTCCACAAGCTCTCGTTTTTTGGCTTCCAAAAGAGACTGCCGCTATAACCGGGGATAAGCCCTAAGTCGCTGCCCTGAGGCCTGCATATGACTGGGAAATTTTGACTACCGATTGACAAGTTACGGTGCAGCTTTTTTGCGGAATTGCTTCTTGTAAGCAGGAGAAGAATCGTGTATACTAAATTGCTGTCCGGTTACCCGGCGAATTTTACATGGTAAAGGATTATTATGACATTTCAAGAACTTGACTTATTGCCTGCGATTTTGCAGGCTGTGAAGGAAATCGGATATACGTGCCCTTCGCCGATTCAAGCCGCCTCGATCCCACAGGTTTTGGCCGGTCGGGATTTGATTGGCTGCGCCCAGACGGGTACGGGGAAAACGGCGGCTTTTGCAATCCCCATTCTCCAGCGGCTGGAGAGCCGCATCGGCCGGTCTCATCAACCCATTCGGGGGCTGGTTCTCACGCCGACTCGAGAGCTCGCATTGCAAATTCAAGAGAGCTTTACCCGGTACGCCAAATATTTGCCGGTTCGTTCCGCCGTAATCTTTGGCGGCGTGGGCCAGAACCCTCAGATTGAGGCGATCCGGCGAGGCGTCGACGTGCTGGTGGCGACGCCTGGGCGGCTGATTGATTTGCACAACCAAGGTTATGTGGACCTGAGCAGACTGGAAATTTTCGTTTTGATGAAGCCGACCGGATGTTGGACATGGGCTTCATCCGGGATGTTCGAAAAATCATTGCTTGGTTGCCGGAAAACGGCAGACGCTGCTGTTTTCCGCCACGATGCCTCAGGAAATTGCAGAGCTTTCCCAGACGCTTTTGCATAACCCGGCTTGCGTGGAGGTGACGCCGCAGTCTTCTACGGTGGAGGCGATTGTGCAGAAGCTCTACTATGTGGCTCAGCAGGATAAAAAACACCTGCTGTCGTATGTCCTCCAGGAGAAAAGTCTCACCAGCGTCCTGGTTTTCACCAACACCAAGCATCGGGCCAACCGGGTGGCCGAGCTGCTGAATCGGGCTGGAATCGCCGCCATGGCGATTCACGGGAACAAAAGCCAAAACGCCCGGGTTCTGGCCTTGCGCAGCCTAAAGGAGGGGACGATTCGCGTCCTGGTTGCCACGGACATTGCGGCCCGGGGCATCGATGTGAGCGGATTGCCCTGTGTCATCAATTATGAGCTGCCCAATGTGCCGGAGACTTACGTGCACCGCATCGGGCGTACCGGTCGGGCAGGGAAGCCGGGGCTGGCGATCAGCTTTTGTAACCCGGATGAGCGGGCGTGGCTTCGGGATATTGAGAAACTGATCCGGAAGACAATTCCTGTGGAGAAGCACCACCCCTGGTCGGCGGAGAAGCCGCAGAGCACGGAAAAGAGCGTAAAAAACGGCTTATGCGAGGCAACGCCCAAGGCGGTTACCCGGTCTCGCCGCCAGACGGGGCAGCAGACAGGCCAAAAGCTGAGGCTGGATCCCATGCCCCTGCCGACTCCCTCGGCGCCTTTCGAGCCGCCCCAAGCGCCGCGCCGGGTCTTGCGCTCAGACCCTTGGATCCCCGGCCGGGTTGTGGCCTCAGCCGACGGACGCCGGAACAGAAAAAAGCAAAATCAACGTCCCGCCGGGAAGTGAGCTGGGCCGGATGAGCCGGAGAGCTGCGCGGGCTTTCCGGCTCGCGTGCCTTGTCAAAAAGGAAGACGCCTGCTGCAAACCTCCGGCCGAGCCGGAGCGTCTGCAGCAGGCGTTTGCAATCCTATCGCGTTTTAATTGTAATTCTGGAGAAGCCAGCATATGGCGTTGATATAATCCTCGCCGTAGCCTTTGTTCTGAAAATCCTGCGTGCTGGATACGTCGGGGAATTCGAATAAACAGGCGTCGTATCCCACGACATAGGCTGCCCAGGAGGCGAAATACCCGGAGCCGCCGGATAGGGAGGTATAGCGGTTGCTGGGAAAATACCGGGCGAAAGCGCGGTAAATGGCGCCGCTTTGGCCGCCGGAGACAATGGTTTGCCGGTACCATCCGTGGGTGTCGATGAGCACATTGCTGCCGGAACCCTGGACGGATTGGACGAACCTTGCCAAAGCCTGGGCCTCCCGGGCCTGGGGGGGCGGTGCCGTTATAGTTCCGGCCGTCGGAGCGGCTTTGATACCGGTAGGGGAAGCTGCGGTTTAGGTCGATGCCGACGCCATAAATATTGTTGCCGTTGGCGTCCAGGCGATAGGTGGTGCACCGGCCGGGACCGTTGCAGGTCCAGCCGTCATATAACCCGTCCGGATTTAAGCAGGGAAGCACATACACCGACCAATCCCCGCTGCGCACCAGCTCGTCGTAACGGTCTTCCAGGACCTGCATCAAATCTTCTGCGGTATCGACCAGCAGTTGGCCGTCCCGGCTGAAATTATCCTCCCAGCCATGGATGGCAAAGGCCAGGATGATGACATTTTCTCCGTCTCCGTACCGGTAAGCCTTCAGGTCCCGGCCTGCGCCGCTTTGACCGTAAACGAGGGTTTCCATCACTTGCTTTTGGTAGGGCGTCAGGGTAAACAGCTTCCGGTATTCCGGCCGGACCAGGCGGGTGAGAGTAGCAGCCAGCTCCGAGCGGCGGATGCTGCTGTCGGGAAGGAAGGTCCCGTATTCGTCATGGCCGGTGAGAACGCCGGCCCGGTACAGGGCGGCTGTGGCAGTCCAATAAGGATCTCCAGGGGCATAATCCGGCAGGATTTCCACTTGATTGACGGCTGCCAGCTCTTCTTTGGGAAGGCTCCGGTACAAAATTTCCGCGACTTCCGCTCGGGTAACCGGTCGGCCGGGAGGATCTGCTGCCAAGCTCTCCGGCAAAATACCATATTCTGCCCCCCGGGTCATGTAATAGGTGTACCACGGCTTGCCGTAATCCGCCGAAGTGTCTGGGATCCCCCAATACTTCTCATAGATCCGGACGGCGACGGCAACTGCCTGACTCAGCGCCACGGTTCCATTGGGGGAGAACCGGTCGTCCCCGACGCCTTGCATCAGGTCCATGGCGTAAACGGCCTGGATGTAGGGATAATGCCAGGCGTCGGTGGATACGTCCGGGAAAGGAAGCTCCGGCATGGATTCCGGCAGTGCAAAGGCGTCCATGCCGGTATCCGGCTCAGAAGGCTCCGGAGCGGAAGGGTCTGCCGGAATGCGGTATTCCGGCCGGACCAGACGACTGAGGATGGCGGCCAACTCTGAGCGGCGAATCTGACTGTCCGGCCGGAAGGTACCGGCGTCGTCGTTTCCCATGAGAATGCCCGCCCGGTACAGCGCAATGACGCCATTCCAGTACAGGTCGCCTTCTGTGTAATCCGGCAGGGTCGTCACATCATGAATGGCTTCCAGCTCCTGCTCCGGCAGGCTGCGGGAGAGAATTTCCGCCAGTTCTGCCCGGGTGGCCGGGCGGAGGAGGGAGACATCTGTCAAGGATTCCGGTAGAATGCCGTATTCCCTGGCCCGGGCTATGTAGTAAGTATACCACGGCTTGCCGTAGTCCGCCGAGGCATCCGGAATGCCCCAATACTTTTCATAGACCCGGACGGCCACGGCAAGGCCCTGGGTGAGTGGGACGGTGCCGTTGGGGGAAAACCTGTCCCCGCCGGTTCCGGTCAGCAGCCCCAGCGTATATGAGACCTGCACGTAGGGATAGTACCAGGACCGCTGGGAGACGTCGTCGAAGGGAATGTCCGGCAGCTCCTCCGGCAGCTGAAACGCTTCCATGCCCGGCCACTGGAAGCCATGGCCTGGACCGGCAGCATCACCAAAATGAGAAAGATGCAAATGATACGGCTCCATAGTCCCCTGCGTTTTTGTTTCACGAAAGTTCACTCCTTTTCTCGCCTGTATTCTGTTGTGACATCATATACTACTACGAATGCGCGTTCTCCTTTTGTTTTACCAAATTAAAATAAGATGCAGATGCATCAAATTTGCATCGAAAAGTACAAGCAATTTCCCGGCACCTCCTGTTTTCTGCCGCATACCTATGGAAAAAGGAGGAATCTCTATGGATCCATTTGACAAGACCCAAACCGACCCGATCTGGCAGAGGGTCTGGAACCGTCAGCCTCTGACGCCGCCTGCGCCGCCGGAGCCTGCCCGTCCCACTCCGCCGCCCAGACCGGCGCCCCCCCGTCCCAGACCGCCTGCACCGGTTCCGCCGCCTCGGCCCATGCCGCCGCAGCCCGCTCCGCCGGTGCGCCCCGGGGTAACCTGGACCAGCCAGGAATTGCTTCATCAGTCCCGGGCGGAGGCGGACTTTGGGCGCAGGAGCTTGGCGCTGAGCCGTACCATGGGAGCTAAGGGACGAATTGCGTTGACCCAAATTTCCCGTCAGGCCATGGAACGCTCCGCATGTCTGCGGGGGATGGCCCGTCCGGAGCAGCGGGGACAGCCGGACAGGTCGCGTCAGCCGGAACCCCGGCGGGAGTCGACCGAACGGGCTCTGTTCCAGCTTTTGACCCAGGCGCGGCAGTTTGAGGGTCTGTATGCAGCCAGCCAGAATCACCCGATGTATGGCTCTGTGTTTGCGCAGTTCCGTCAGGAGCTGACCCAGACCATCCGCATTTTGCTTTTATTACTGGGCGGCCTGGGACGGTAACCGGCGTAATCCGGGAATGCGTCTATGTCCCAAGCAGGGCGGCAAATGTTTTATTTGACGCCTGCTTGGGCTATTGCCGGGTGGGGTGGCCTTGGAGCCGGCGCACGAAGGCGGTCGGATCCGGCGCTTGAAAAAAAGCGGAGCCGGCGACCAGAATGTCGGCGCCGTGGTCCAGGCAGGTCTGGAATGTATGGGAATTGACTCCGCCGTCCACTTCCAGCATACAGTGGAGCTTTTGCGTATCGATCCAACGCCGGAGGAAGGCGAGCTTCGGCATGGTATCCGGGAGAAAGGCCTGCCCGCTGAAGCCCGGCTCTACGGTCATGACCAGCAGCATCGAGCATAGCTCCAGGTATGGCAGAACCGCTTCGGCCGGAGTGCCGGGCTTCAGGCTGAGACCGGGCCGGCACCCGCATGCCCGGATGCGGAGCAGAGCGGCCCGGATTTGCTCCGGAGTATCGGACTCCACATGGACACAGACCATGGAGGCCCCGGCTTTGCAAAAGGCTTCTACGTAGCGGACAGGCCGGTCGATCATCAAGTGTACGTCCAAGGGCAGCTCCGCCACCTGGGCAATGGCCCGGACCACAGGCATGCCGATGGTGATATTGGGGACGAACTGACCGTCCATCACGTCCACATGAATATAATCCGCGCCAGAACGGGCAATGGCTCGGAGGTCTCGTTCCAGATTGGCAAAATCTGCCGAGAGAATGGAGGGAGAAACCTTAGCCATGACAGAACCTCCTATAAAAAAAAAAATTTCCATGCACCGGCAGAAAAGTCCGGGCATACTAGTGAATGTGCGGACGCCGCTTCCGAAAAAACGCAGACCGTCCGCTTCAAATACGGGAGGCTGCTTCCAGCCTCCCGATTGGAAATTACAGAATTAGAGTATCACATTTTCGGGAAAAAGGCAACAGATTCCGGGGAAATTTTCAGAATACGCGGAAGCGGGCTGGACATACTACTCCCGAACCCAAAACAAAGGAGGCCAGCCATATGAATTGCCATGCCAACAAATCCATTGAGTGTACGGTGGTGTCCTGCGCCAACCACTGCGGAGATGCCAATTACTGCTCCCTGGACAAGATCCTGGTGGGCACCCATGAGTGCAATCCCACCATGGACCAGTGCACCGACTGCATGTCCTTCCGCAAGAAATAACTTGACACAGCAATAAAAAAGCGCGATGCGAGACGGAACGGTCCGTTTTACATCGCGCTCTTTTTTATGTTTATGCGGCTTTTTGAATCCTTACATTCCCAGAGACGGAGTCAAAGGAGAATGCGCCGCCGCCCTGGCCGCAGTAGTACACGTCTCCCTGCTTGGAGGTGGAAAATTGGCAGTCCAGCTTGCCGGATACGGAGTCCAGCTCGGCGGAGAAGGAAGCGTCTGCGGGCAAGGTGATTTGCACATGGCCCGAGACGGTATCGGATGAAATTTCTCCGGGAACTTGGCTGAGGAGAGAGTCATGTCAGCCGATACTCCGTCCAGCTCCAGACGATTCGCCTGTCCGGACAGAGTGAGGCCGCCGGACACCGTGTCCATTTCCAAAAAGTCAAAGCTGCAGCGCTCCAGGAGAATGGAACCGGATACGGAGTTCAGCCGGCAGTTCCGGGCGGTCAGATCCTGGCCGGTTACGGATGCGCTGGTTACGTCAATTTCCAGGTCGGTCAATTGCCCGGCCAGAGACCGGGGATTTCAGGGTCAGGTTCTTTTTCGGGGTACGGAACCCGAATAGGCCGATTCCCCATTGAGATTTACAATATTGAATGATGAGGCGCCCACCCACGACGCGGTAGCGGAGCTGCTCATCCTCGTCCAGTCCTTCGTTTTCCTGAAAGACCACGGAATTCCCGTCGGTCAGAACCAAGTCCACCGTGCCGTCGACCCAGTTGATCTCCAGGGCGTTGAGGTTTTCGGCGGGACGGAACCGCTGCCGATCTGATATTGGCTGCTTTCATCGTAGTGTAAGGCCCAGTTGCCGAAGGATATCCCTTCTATTTGCAGCCCCGGAAACAGGCCCAGGCACCACAGTAGAAGTCCCAGGAGAATCACGGCGGTCAGACTCCATAGAACGATGCGCACAATGGCGCCGGATTTGTTTGTTTTCATGATAATCAACCATTCGGCCGCTATGCGTCCGCACAAATAGGAATGAAAGAGTGCAGACAAACGACCGCCTTTCATATAAAATAGACCTGAGGAGAATGCACACTACAACGCACGGTGAGGTGAGTCGTAGATTGCATGCAGAACTCAAAACAGTATGATAATCAGTGCCGGAACAGCCTTTTCAAGCACAAATAAGCGGCGTTCGGAACCCGTACACTAAGGATTGTTTTAACACCTGTTAAATGCTTGGCAGTTCAGTCACTGCATTCTCCTCACCATTACTTATGAGGAGGTTTTACTGTGAAAGTCGTATTTCCAACCTGCTGCGGTGTAGATGTTCACAAAACATTCGTGGTTGCTACCATCATCACCACGCCCGCAGACAGCTTGCAGCCCCACTATCAGAAAAAAAGCGTTTCAGTACATTCAATTCAGATTTGAACCGTTTTGCAGATTGGTTACTGGAACACAACTGCCTGGATGTCTGTATGGAATCCACCGGAAAGTATTGGGTTCCTGTGTTTAACATTCTTGAAAAGCGTGGTATTCAAGTCGTGATTGCCAACCCCAAATGGGTAAAGGCTGTGAAGGGAAACAAGGATGATACGAAAGACTCCAAGTGGATCGGTGATCTGTTTCGTATTGGGCTTGTAAAAAGCAGCTTCATCCCAGATCGGAATATCCGCATTCTGCGGGAATTTACCCGCTACCGCTATAAGCTGGTTTCTATGAAAAGCAGCGAGAAAAATCGTTTCCAGAATGCATTTACTGTCTGCAATGTGGCATTGGACTGCGTTGTGTCCGATATGTTTGGCAAATCCGCAACCGCCATTACGGATTACCTCACATCCGACGGATCCTTTGACCCGGAACATTGCGTTTCCCTGTTACAGTGCTCTCTTAAAAAAGAAGGCGGAACAAGTGTTGGAGTCCATTGAAGGTTTCTCCATCGCTGACGAGCAGAAGGCTCGTATCAAAATTGTTCGTGAGCATTATGATTTCATTGAAAAGCTGATTGCCAAGATAGATACCTGTGTTAATGAGATGGTTGCCAAATACGAAGGTGAGATCAATCTTCTTTGCACCATTCCGGTATCGACCGGAAATCCGCAATTACCGTCATCTCTGAAATCGGCACGGATATGAACCAGTTTGGTTCCTCCAAGAGGCTCTGTTGTTGGGCCGGATTAACTCCCGGCAACAATGAATCCGCTGGAAAGAAGAAGTCTGTGCGTATCTCCCGTGCGGGTGTTTACCTCAAGCCTGTGTTGGTGCAGGTGGCTCACGCTGCGGTAAAGGATAACAGCAATCCTTACTACAAGCTGAAATATGAGAGAATTGCAAAGCGCCGTGGCAAGAAGCGGGCCATTATTGCCATTGCCAGAATGATCCTAACGGCAATCTACTCGATGTTTTGCACCGGCGAGGTATGGAACCCTGTTGACCTTTTCAAAATTGATATGCCCGAACATTTGAAGGAACAGCAGCTTGCCAAAGCAATTAAGCAGGCAACACGCTTCCTGGAAAAACACGGGTTATCTGTGGCGTAGATGTTTTGGAATATCCTTTCACCTTGCAAGATTGCTTGTTTGCAGGGGCGTTTTCCTGCGCCCTTTTTCACTTGATACCCGGACTATACTAACTTTTACACTATTCCTCTCAATCTTTCAGATCAAAGCAGGCTTTATGATGTTTTTGGACTGCGGCGGATAATGGGAAAATCACCCAGGTGATGTGCCAGGCCATAGTGGCGAAGCTGACAATGAGGTAGATGACCAGAGATATGGCGGAGATGAAACCGTTGATGCTTTTTCTGAGCCTGATTTGGGGCGTGTCCGGTTCGACTTCCTCTTTCCGGTTTTCCGTCTTTTGCGTGTTCGGGTTCAAAAAGGTGCTCCGGAAAACCAGCAGGCCGGTGGCCAAGGCCACCATGACGAACATCCACACCACGTTCCCGTTCAGAATTACGGGTATGACGCAAGTGATATAGAGCATAATGGCAGCTGCCAAAATGAGACTGGAAATCCAGGCAGGACACGGGCGGACGGCGCCCACGGGGGAAGAAGCGGGTGCGCTTTGCTGTGCGCTGCGCGTGAGGAAATCCCGCAGATCTCCAATGCCGGACACGGCCAGAGAGTAGGCGGCCTCGGGCGTTTTCCCCTCTGCAATCAAATCGTCGTACTTATCCAGGGTATTTTGCAGGATTTCCGCTTTGGTTTCCTCCGTGGCTGCCGTCTGCGGCGCGCCGGCGAAGAGGTAATCGATGTAGGTTTTCAGTTTTTCTCTCATAGGGGTTTCTCCACCTCCAATAATTTATCCATAATTTCTTTGGTCTCGCCCCATTCTGCCAAGAGGCGGGTACAGGTCTGCCGTCCCTCCGGCGTAATGGTGTAGTATCTGCGGCGGGCCCCGCTGGCCTCGCCGCCCCAGTAGGAAGCCACGAGCCCACTTTCCTCCAACCGGCGGAAGGCGGTGTATAAGGTGGCTTCTTTTCAGCTCCAGTTTCCCGCCGGACAGCTGGGTCACGGTTTTGTTGATTTCGTAGCCGTAGCTGTCCCGCAGCATCAGCCGGGCCAGAATGATGGCGTCCGTATGGCCGCGGATCAGATCTCCGGCAATCGACATGGGACCACCTCCTTGGTTTTCTACCATTGTACCGGAAGATACTTCGCCTGTCAAGGTATATGTTTCAAATTAAGTAAAAATTTAGAAGAGATATTCCATATCGTGAGAATCCAGCCGACCGGCCTGCCGGATTTGGGGCAAAGGGCTATTTGTGATATTTGCTTCCTCCCTGAATGGACTCGGCCCGGTAAAGCTGTTCCAGAACCATAATCCGCGCCAGGTGATGGGGAAAGGTCATTTTCCCCATGGAGAGGCAAAGGTCGGCCTGGGCTTTCAGCGCCGGGTCTATGCCGAAGGAGGAACCGATGAGAAAACAAGCGGAAGACCGGCCGGAGAGTTTGATTTGGGACAGCTGAGCGGCCAGCGCCTCGGAGCTCAGCTCTCGCCCTTCCGGCGTCAGAACGCAAAACCAGGCGCCTTTGGGAATCTTTTGACGGATTAGTTCGGCTTCCCGAGCCAGGCCGGCGGCAATTTCCGACGGCTGGGGAGATTCCGGCAGACGGCATTCCGGCAGCTCCAGCAGCTGAAACCGGCAGGTTCCGGACAAGCGTTTTTCATATTCGGCTGCGGCGGACAGGTAAAATTTTTCTTTCAGCTTGCCCATAGCAAGCAGGGTGATTTGAAACATGGCAAGGCCTCCCGGCAGTGACGTAAACAGAACGCATAGCGCCTGTAGCCCTGCCAGTATATCAAAAAATGCGGAGCCGCGCAAGGAAATCCCCTTGCTCTTTCAGAAGTATCTGGCTATAATAACGGCAAAGAAGCCGAAATCCAGCACAATTGCGGCGTTTTCGACGCAATGGGAAGGAAAGGAAGTGTGCGCCGTTGGACTATACTGCCTGTACTCTTTGCCCCCGGGCCTGTGGAGTCAACCGGTCGGCGGGCCGGCTGGGTTTTTGCCGGATGCCTGGGCGGATGCGGGTGGCCAAGGTGATGCGCCATTTTTGGGAGGAGCCGGTCTTGGCCGGACCGGGAGGCAGTGGGGCCGTTTTTTTCTCCGGCTGTACCCTCGGCTGCCTGTACTGCCAGAATGCGGACATCAGCTTTCTTGGGCGGGGGGAGGAAACGGACGCCTCCGCCCTGCGGAAGATGATGGAGGCGCTGATTGCCCAGGGGGCGGAGAACATCGATCTGGTGACGCCCACGCAGTTTCTGCCGGAGATTCTCCCGGCGCTGACCCCCGAGCTGCCGGTTCCCGTGGTGTATAATTGCGGCGGCTATGAGTCGGTGGAAACGCTGCGCCGCCTGGAGGGGCGGGTGGACATTTATCTGCCGGATTTGAAATATGCAGACGGGACGCTGTCTCTCCGGCTTTCCGGAGCGGCGGACTATTTTCCGGTTGCCGCTGCGGCAATCCGGGAAATGGTGCGGCAGACGGGGCCCTACCGGATGGCAGGGGAGCGGCTTCGCCGGGGCGTGCTCATCCGCCATTTGATTCTGCCGGGTCAGGTGGAGAATTCCCTGCGGGTTTTGGATTGGATTGGGGAGACCTTCCCCCGGGGGACGGTTTTGGTGTCTCTCATGCGCCAGTACACGCCCATGGCCCGGGTGGCGAAGATGCCGCCTTTCAACCGGCGCGTCACCCAGGAGGAGTATGAGGCGGTGCTCAGTTGGATGTATCTGAACGGTTTGGACGGTTTTGTTCAGGAGGCGGAGGCAGCTTCGGAAAAATTTATTCCGAATTTTTGAAATTCAATAAACGTATGTTTGCGTTTTTCCAAAAGATGTGTTATGATAAAAGAAAAAGGGGGCGGCATTATGCCAAGGACCAGCAACAAGCAGGAGGAGATCCTCCAGTACATTGACCGATTCGTGGCGGAGAACGGATATCCTCCCTCCGTCCGGGAAATCGGCGCTGCCGTGGGTCTGCGATCCACCGCGTCGGTAAGCTATCATTTGAATCATCTTCAGGCCAAGGGGCTGGTGGCCTATGAGGCGGGGAAGAAGCGGGCCCTGTCCATGCCCAACGCCAAGCCCGGTCAGATTCCCATCATTGGCGTCGTGACGGCGGGGCTTCCCATTTTGGCCGTGGAAAACCAGGAGGGAACCATGAGCTGGGACGGAGATCCCGGTTGCTTTGCCCTCCGGGTTCGGGGCGACAGCATGGTAGGCGCGGCCATTTTGGATGGCGACCTGGTGGTGGTTCGTCCGCAGCAATCGGCGGACGACGGACAGATTGTGGTGGCGCTTCTGGGCGACGAGGCGACGGTCAAGCGCTTCCGCTGCCAGCGGGGCCAGGTCTGGCTCCAGCCGGAGAACCCCGATTATGCGCCGATCGATGCCTCTGCGGCAAAGCTTTTGGGCCTGGTGAAGGCAGTGGTGAGAAATTATTGACATCCGGTGAAAGCGCCGGACCGGCTTTCGGCAGCCCATGTTGCCTGCCGGTGCAGAGCCGGTGGGCGCGGGACAAAATCTTTGGAAACCGGGAGGGAGCGCATGGTGTTTGATGTTGATATCTGGCTGAAAGCTTATGTTCAGGCGGTTCAGGCGAGGTTTGGACCGCGGATCCGATTGATCGGTTTGCAGGGGAGCTTCAGCCGGGGAGAGGCGTCGGAGGGAAGCGACGTGGATGTGGTGCTGATTCTGGATGCGGTTTCGGCCCGGGATCTGGCGGACTACAGCGAGGCGCTGGACGGCCTGCCGGAGCGGGAGCGGGTCTGTGGGTTTATTTCAGGAGAAGCCGAGTTGACAGCGTGGGAGCCTTCGGATCTGTTTCAGTTTCTCTACGATACCAAGCCCATTCTGGGGAACCTGGACACGCTTCGGGAGAAAATAGGCCCCGACGATCTCCGGCGGGCTGTTTGGGCCGGAGTGTGCAACATGTACCATATGTGCGCCCACAATATGGTCCATGAAAAAAGTCCGGATATTCTGCGCAGCTTGTATAAATCAGCCGTGTTCACGCTTCAGGCAATTGCATTCCGGCAAACCGGCCGGTATGCCGGGCGGAAGAAAGAGCTGGGTCCGCTTTTGCAGCCGGAGGAGAGGCGGATCTTGGAGGCGGAGACCCACTGTAGACACTGCCGGGACCTGTCTCCGGAGGCCTTTGCCGCGCTGTCGGACCAGCTGCTGCGCTGGGCCTCTGCTTGGATTCTGCGGTGTGCAGAGGCATGACGGAGGCGGTGGATATGCGTACGGAGGAACAGATGCTGCGCCTGATTGCCGCCGTGTCTCAGGCGGACCGGGACAGCATCTGGCGTTCCGTTTTTGTGGCGTGTGATTTGTTTGACCGGACTGCCCGGGCGGTGGCGGCGCGTCTTGGCCTGATCTACGATGCGGCCGAGGGAGAGAGCAGCTATGCCTACCTGCGCCGTGTGCAGCAGCTGCCGGCGGACGCCGAAGCGGTGTTTTGATTTTTAGGGAGGCTGGAAGATGGTTCGGATCCTGATCATCGAAGACGACTTCGCCATGGCTGAGGCTATGAAAAACAGATTTTGTCCTGGGGACACGAAGCGCTGTGCGTTCAGGATTTCAAGCGTGTGACGGAAACCTTTGTGCAGTACGATCCCCACATGGTTCTGGTGGACATCATGCTGCCCTTTTACAACGGCTATTATTTACGATATGGGAGGAAAGATCCCGGTTTTGGAGCATCGGGGCGTGGTGCTGAATTTAAACGACGCTTCCTTGACCTATCAGGCGGAGCGTTTGGAGTTGACCAAGAACGAATTTCGAATTTTGCAGACCTTAATGGAAAATAAGGGGAAGGTGGTCAGCCGGGACACGCTGATGACGAAGCTTGTGGCAGGTTGACTCCTATGTGGAGGAGAATACGCTGACGGTCAATGTCACCCGGCTGCGCAAGAAGCTGGAGGCCATCGGTTTGACCGGTTTCATTGCGACCCGGATCGGCAGCGGGTATATCGTGGAATGAGCGCGCCGGTCGCGGCGTCTTGCCGGATAGGCCCTGCGGGAAGGGGGGAGCTGCCGTGAAAACGGAAAAGAGGGATTCCATTCTGGGCCGTTACTTGCGGCAGTATTGGAAGGGAACCCTGGTATTCGGCTTTTTTGTGGGAATCTTTGCGTTCATTTTTTCCTTGTACAATTTGGAAGTGGAGGCCGTGTGGTATGCCGCCGGCCTGTGCGCTCTGGCGGCTCTGGTCATTCTGACCGTGCATTTCGGCCGGTACCGCCGGCGGCACCTGCAGCGAATGCGGGTGCTGCAGGACGTGCCGCTCCTGCTGGATCAGCTGCCGGAGCCCCGGACCTTGGCGGAGGCGGACGACCAGAAGCTGCTCCGCGCCTGCCGGGATATCCTGGATGCCAATTTGACCAGCTGGCAAAACGAGCGCAGGGAGAGTATGGACTATTACACCACATGGGTTCATCAAATCAAAACCCCAATTTCTGCGATGTATATGCTGCTCCAGCAGGAGGATACGGAAGAGCACCGGGCTCTTGCAGCCGAGCTGTTTCGGATTGAGCAGTATGTGGAGATGGTGTTGAGCTATCTGCGTCTGGGCAGCGGCGCTTCGGACTTCCTGTTTCAAACCTATGATTTGCACGATGTCATCATCCAAGCCGTGCATAAATACGCCCCGCAGTTTGTGCGGAACCGGGTCCGTCTGACCTATGAACCGGTTCATGCGGCGGTGGTCACAGATGAGAAGTGGCTGCTGTTTATTTTGGAGCAGCTTCTGTCCAACGCGGTGAAATCCACCCGGCGGGTTCTGTAACCATTGCCGTTTTGCCTGGGCCCTTGCTGCGGATTTCGGACACCGGAATCGGGATTGCGCCGGAGGATTTGCCCCGGATTTTTGAAAAGGGATTCACCGGCTACAATGGCAGGATCTATCAAAAATCCACCGGGTTGGGGCTGTATCTATGCCGCCTGACGGCGGACAGGCTTTCCCATAAAATCAGCGTGGAGTCCACAGTGGGCGTGGGGACCTCCTTTACGCTGGATCTGCGCCGGGATGCTCTGGAGGTAGAGTAGTGGTCTTTTCTTCACCGGTAGGTTAAAATGGGCGTAGAGAAGGTCCGGCTGAGACGCCGCCTTACAAAAATGTCATATGAAACGGCCGAAATGTCACCGGATTCGATGTCGGGACGCTCGGCCGTTTTGCTATGATATGGGGGTAAAGAAACAAGACGCCGAGAACTCCGGCCGGAACCGGAAGCTCTTGCCAAACGTTAGGAGGCTATTACATGGCAATTTTAGAGGCGCAATGTTTAAAAAAGATTTATACCACCCGTTTTGAGGCAACCGGGTCCAGGCGCTGTCCGACGTGACCTTTCTGTGGAGCAGGGGGAATATGTGGCCATTATGGGCGAGTCCGGCTCGGGAAAGACCACGCTGTTGAATATCCTGGCTGCCCTGGACCGCCCCACCAGCGGTCAGGTGCTCCTGAATGGCAGAAGCCTTTCCGGCATTCGGGAGTCGGAGCTGGCGGCATTCCGCCGGTGCAATTTGGGCTTTGTGTTTCAGGAGTTTAATCTGCTGGATACCTTCTCCCTGCGGGACAATATTGTTCTGCCGCTGGTGTTGGCGGGTCGGAATCACCGGGAGATGGACCGGAGTCTGGAGCCTGTAGCCAGAAAGCTGGGCATTGACGACATACTGTCCAAATATCCCTATGAGGTTTCCGGCGGCCAGAAGCAGCGGGCGGCGGTGGCCCGGGCGCTGATTACAAAGCCGCAGCTGCTCCTGGCCGACGAGCCCACCGGCGCGCTGGACTCCCGATCTACAGAGGGCTTGCTTCAGGCCTTTCAGGAAATCAATGAGGCCGGACAGACCATCGTCATGGTCACTCACTCAACTAAGGCGGCCAGTCATGCCAAAAGGGTTCTGTTTATCCGGGATGGGGCGGTTTTTCACCAGCTATACCGGGGCGGGTGCACGGAGAGCCAGCAGTTTCAGCGGATTGCCGACACGTTGACCCTTCTGGCGGGCGGAGGTGAGCGGTCATGAAGACGGGATTTTATGCCAAGCTGGCTGTGGGCAACATGAAAAAGAATGGGAAAACCTACATTCCCTATCTTTTGACCTGTATCATCACCGTCGCCATGTCCTATATGGTCATATCACTGTCCCGCAATCCGGGTCTGGCGGAGATGGCCGGAGGCGATACCTTGAGCCTGAGCCTGCATCTGGCTTGCTGGATCACTGCGTTGTTTGCGCTGATTTTTTGTTCTATACCAACAGCTTTCTGATGAAACGGCGGAAAAAAAGAATTTGGAATTTTTCAGGTGCTGGGGATGGAAAAACGACACTTGTCCCGGGTGGTCTGGTGGGAGACCGTTTATGTGGCTGCCTGCAGTTTGACAGCCGGTTTGATTCTGGGCATTGCTCTGGACAAGGTGATGTTTCTGCTGATTACCAGAGGCATAGGAGGGGGAGATCCTCTGGGCTTTTTTTCCTGTCCGGAACCGCCGTTTGGGAAACGGTTGTTCTGTTTGCTTCTATTTTTCTGATTGTCTTTTGCATGGCGTCTGTCAGATCCATCGGGCCGGCCCCATTGACATGCTGCGCGACAGCCAGGCAGGGAGCGGGAACCGAAGACCAAGTGGGTGATGGTGATTTTGGGCTTGGCCTGCCTGGGCGCCGGCTACTACATTGCCGTTACCACGACCAACCCCCTGGCATCTCTGCTGATGTTTTTTGTGGCAGTCCTTTTGGTGATTGCCGGAACGTATCTGCTGTTTACTGCCGGAAGCATTGCATTCCTGAAGACGCTGCGAAAAAGGAAGAGCTACTATTATAAAACCAGGCATTTTATCGGCGTTTCCGGCATGATTTACCGGATGAAGCAGAACGCGGTGGGGCTGGCCAACATCTGTATCCTGTCTACAGCCGTGCTGGTTATGGTCTCCTCTACCACGTCGCTCATGCTGGGAATAGAGGATATCCTGAATGTCCGATATCCCACGGATTTGGCGGTGTATGCCAGCAAGTGCCCGGGAGGGATACGGGGAAATGCCGGAAGCGGTTCGGCAGCTGCAGCAGGAGAAAGGCATCTCCGTTCGGGAGAGATCCAGTATACCTACCTGATGTTTTCCGCCATCTGCCAAGGCGACACGTACCACGTGGACCGGAGCGCGCCCTTAAGCTCCGTGGATTCCATTCATATTTTGATGTTCATTCCCTGGACGACTATAATCAGGCGTCGGGAGAACATGAGACCTTGGAAGAGGGGAAATTTTGCTCTATTCCAACCGGACCAGCTTTGATGAACCGGTTCTGAAGCTGTTTGACCGTACCTATACAGTCGCAAAAAAGCTGGACCGGTTTATCGGAAACGGTTTGCTGGCTGCGAACATGTCCAGCTGCCAGTTTATTGTGGTGCCGGACATGGAGGAGCTCTATGAGCTGAATACCCTGCAGAAACAGGCTCTCACCGACATTGCCAGCGACATTCGCACTTTTTACGGCTTTGACACAGACGCCGGGGAGGAGGAGCAAGTCGAATTTTACCGGGATCTGTGCAGCCTGTTTGCTGCCGACGGATATCAGGCCACGGTGGAGAGTAAGGCCGACGACCGGGCCGGCTTTATGGGACTATACGGCGGCATCTTTTTTCCTTGGCGTATTTCTCGGGTGCTGTTTTTAATGGCCACGGTTTTGATCATCTACTATAAACAGATTTCAGAGGGCTACGACGACAAGGGAGCGGTTTGCCGTCCTGCAGAAGGTGGGAATGCGCCCGGAGGAGATACGGGCTTCCATTCGTTCTCAGGTGTGGACGGTATTTTTCCTGCCGCTGCTGACGGCCGGCATTCATTTGTGTGCGGCCTTTCCCATGATATCCCGGCTTTTGGCGCTGATGAATTTGACCAATACGTGGTTATATGTAGGCTGCACGCTGGTCTGCTACCTGATTTTTGCAGCCGGGTATCTTTTTCATTTACCTGCTGACCGCTAAAACGTATTATCGAATTGTCAGCAAATAGGAGGAGTATCATGAAGGATTTTCACATTGCGGGCTCTGGCAGAGCCTCACGGATTTTTGGCTTCCCATGGTGGGGGATTATACTGGCAGTTATTTTCCTGAGCATTTTAATCTCCTGCCTGCGCAAGGGGAAATGGCTGGGAGCGGTTGTGACTTGCCTGTTTGCCGCCGTGCTGGCGGCGGGGGCGGTGATTTATCGCCTGCCCCATACGCTGCTGCAATGGGAGCCGGAGGATGTTTCCAAGGTGGAAATTTCCGGTGTGGAGGTGACGGATCCGGAGGTCATAGAGGCGGTCTGGGAGGACCTCGGCGGCCGGTATAGAAGGACGCTGCCGGCCGTCCTAGGCGGGCGGCAGACATATACCATCCAGGTTTATGATCAGAATGGAGGACTTCTCACCTCTCTGGGCATTGCAGGAGAGGATATGGTGAACGTCGGCGGATTTTGGGAGCAGCGGGAGGGAAGCTTAAATCTGGACCTGTACCGGGAAATCGCCGCCGGAGGTGAAAACTCATGAAGCGACTTGCGGCCTTTGGCTTGTGTGTGGCGCTCTGCATCAGCCTGACCGCCTGCCGGTTTGTGGATCTGGAGCCGGAGGAGTTCCTGCAAGCTGGAGGGAGCGGCACAGTGGCTGGGACAAACGCAACTGACCCGGGATGAAAATCTACTCGGTACTCGTACGACCTCCGACGGGGATTCCTTTTGGGACAATACACGGCAGACTGCACGGAAGCCACCGGGCGGGATGTGGTCTTCGGCGGCGCATCGACCCAGGCGCGAACGATCCGGGTATACGGCGTGATCGAAACGGAGGCAGGCGAAGCCAAGGTTCGAATTCGCCGGAATGCGACGGTGGAGGAATACGGACCGGATGAGCATGGCGGCTTGGAGCTGGTGCTGGACCTGTCCGGCGGAGGAAATTATATCATGGTATGCTATGACTCCTTTTCCGGCACGGTGGAGCTGCATGCAGAATACCTGAATAAACGAAAACTCCCTCCGCCTGCGGGTCCGGAGGAGTTTTGCCAAGGAAAGTGTACTTGACATTTTTGCAGAATGTATCATGGTACTACATCAAACGCAAAATTTTCTGAAATTCCAGGAAAAAGAATTTGCAGCGGGAGTGCCTATGAAATTTGTCATCGAACACATATCCAAACGCTACGGAGAGAAAGAGGTTCTTCGAGACGTTCATGTTACCTTGGAAAGCGGCAGGATTTACGGCCTGCTGGGACGGAACGGCGCCGGGAAGACCACGCTGTTCAACTGCCTGAACCGGGATATTCGGGTGGATGGCGGGCGGTTTTATCTGAGGAAAACGGCCGCCGCCGGGATGTGACGCCGGAGGACATCGGCTATGTCCTGTCTACGCCTACCGTGCCGGAATTTTTGACGGGGCGGGAATTTCTCAAGTTTTTTCTGGATATTCACAAGGGAAATCTCCCGGAGACCCGGACCATAGACCAGTACTTTGACGGTATGAGCATAGCGCGGGAGGACCGGGATAAGCTCATGAAGGACTATTCCCACGGCATGAAAAACAAAATGCAGATGTTGATCAACATCATTGCGCGTCCCAATATCTTGCTGCTGGACGAGCCGTTGACTTCCCTGGACGTGGTTGTGGCGGAGGAAATGAAACAGCAGCTCCGCTCGTTCAAGGCGGGACGGATCACCATTTTTTCCACCCACATATTGGACCTGGCGCTGGATCTGTGCGATGAGATTGTGTTGCTTCACCATGGGAAGCTGGAGACGTTGGAAAAGCGCAATTTGGACAGCGGTGAGTTCAAGGATCAGATCATTGCGGCATTGCGGGAGGATGGCCATGAATAAGACTCTGCGCATTTCCTTTTCCTTGAGAAATACTTACCGAGTCAACGGCATTCTCTATTCTCTCAAACAGATCCCGCTGCTTAAGAAATGCCTACCGGATGCCCTGTACCGGGTGCGGGGGCTGAAGGTGTTTGCCAACGTGGTGTCTGCCATTTGGGAGATATTGTCTGCTTTTCTTGGGAAATTTCTATATTTTTTGATTCTGATTGCAGGCGCGGGGCGGTTCTATGAGGGCGCGCCCCAGGCGGGACTGTTTCTTCATATTTTGGTATTCCTGACGGTCATTGGGGCCTTTTCCAATACCTACCTGTTCAACCCCAGCCGGGACAAGTACTACGCGATCATCCTGATGGGCATGAATGCCCGGGAGTTTGCCCTGATTCATTATGGCTATTCGATGGGAAAGCTACTGGCCGGATTTCTCCTGTTTGCCGCCATATTTGGTACCATGGCGGGCGTTCCCCTCTGGCTGTGCCTTCTGATCCCCTTTTTGCCGCCGGGCTGAAACTGAGTGTGGCGGCCTGCTCTTTGTGGGATTATGAAAAAGGGGCGTGGCGCCCAACGAAACCGGCTGGGAAAGGTGGGTTGGATCCTGATATGCCTGCTGCTGGCGGCGGCCTATGGCTTGCCGGCGCTGGGGCTTCTCCTTCCGGTTCCGGTCTGTGCGGCGGTGATGGGGCTGTCTGTGGCGGCGGGAGCGGTTTCCGTCCGAAAAATTCTGACATTTCCCCATTATCGAGAGGCATATCAGCAAATTCTGACGGAATTTTTGCATCAGACCCAGAGCTTGAGCCAGGTGGCCCAGGCGCAGAGCCGGAAGCTGATCTCGGAAGACACCGGCATCACCAGTCACAAAAAAGGCTTTGCATATCTTCATGAGCTGTTTGTCCGGCGGCATCAGAAAATTTTGTGGAAGTCTGCAGAAAAAATTACAATTGTGTGTTCCTTCCTCCTTCTCGTGGCTTTGTTGGCGCTTTACCTGGAGCCGACATGCCGGCAGGACGTGAATCGGCTGCTGATGACCTTTCTGCCGTATTTTTGTGTTTATTATGTATGCCGTCAACCGGGGAACCGGATTTACCAAGGCGCTGTTTATGAACTGCGATCACAGGCTTCTGACGTATTCTTTTTATAAGCAGCCTCCATTTCTTTTGAAGCTGTTTCAGATTCGTTTGTGGAAATCGTAAAAATCAACCTGCTTCCGGCGTCGGTGATCGGAGTGGGACTTGCCGCATTGCTGTATGCTTCCGGCGGTACGGATGAACCGGTCCACTATGTGTTGCTGGTGATTTCCATTTTGGCAATGAGCGTGTTTTTTTCTGTCCATTATCTCACGATTTACTACCTTCTGCAGCCCTATAACGGAGCAACGGAAATGAAAAGCGGTACGTATCAAATTATACTGTCCGGAACCTATCTCGTCTGCTTCCTTTTGATGCGGCTGCGGATGCCGATCCTGCTGTTCGGCCTGATGTCGGTGGCTTTTTGTGCAGTGTATTGTGTGGCGGCATGTATTTTGGTCTACCGGCTGGCTCCCAGGACCTTCCGGCTGCGGACCTAGGGAGACTTCCTAATTGACGGCGGAATGAAAAATGAAAGGGAGTATGAAAATGCCGCAACATATTATCATTGCAGACTATGACCCCAGCTGGCCGCAAAAAATATCGGGAAGAAGAGAAACGGCTCAAGCAGATTCTGGGGAAAACTGCATGGCAATGTACCATATTGGAAGTACGTCCGTGCCGGGCTTGGCTGCGAAGCCCATCCTGGACATCCTGCCTGTGGTGAAGAGTCTGGAAAAGGTGGATGAGGCGGCTGCTGAATTTGAAAAAATCGGCTATGAATATTTGGGCGAGTTCGGAATCCAGGGCAGGCGGTATCTCCGCAAAGGCGGGGAGGAACGAACGCACCAAATCCATATGTTTCAAGTCGACGACATGAAAAATATCGAACGGCATCTGGCCTTTCGGGACTATCTGCGGTCTCATGCGCGGGAGCGGGAGGCGTATGCGCAGCTCAAACGGTCTCTGGCTCAAAAATTTCCGTACGACATTGACGGATACTGCGACGGAAAGGACAGCTTTGTGAAGGAAATGGAAACGCAAGCCCTCGCCCAGTATTGCGGAATATGGGATAGGCTGTATCTGGCTGCAAGGAAGGTTCAAAACGGCAGAGTCATTTCCCCATTTATAGAAGCGGGGGAGTTTCCGCCGCGCTTGTTACAAAAAGCGGCCGGATATACACAGGCGTTTGTATTGACACGGCCTGTACCCTCGGTATGTGCGCGGAACGGAATGCCATTGCCCAAATGATCACCAATGGGGAGAGCCGGATTGAGAAAATTGTCGCGGTTATGCCGGACGGCAGCCTCGCTTTGCCGTGCGGCGCTTGCCGGGAATGGATGATGCAGCTGGACTCGAAAAGCGGAGAAATTGAAATCTTAGTGGATTTGGACACCAAACGAAGGGTACTCCTCCAGGATTTGATTCCCCGACTGGTGGGGGAACCGATCGGTTTTCCGCCGAGGGGTAATTGGGCACGGGTGCCCTGCGAGACGAGGCGTACGACGGAAGGACGCCCGGGTACGCCGTATTGCCGGGGACAAACCGTGAAAAGAAAGACACGAAACCGGAGCAGACCGGTCTCGTGTCTTTGTATTTTTAAGGACGCTTTGAATGTAAGCGTCAAACCTACCACCGACTTGCGGAAGGCTCTCCAATATGAAACAATACTCCCGTATAGTAGCGGATAGTATATGCGACTGCCATATACGATCCGAAATACGGGGGTATTTTCATGAGCAGAGATTTACAGACAGGAAACGGACAGAACAAACTGGCATTGTGGGCCGAGCGGGTATCGTCATGCCGGAACAGTGGGCTTCGTGTAAAGGACTGGCGCCGGGAAAACGGAGTCAATGAGCAGACCTACTACAAGTGGCAGAAGAAGTTGTTCACCATGGCTCAGACGCAGCAGGAATCTCGGTTCGCAGAAGTCACGCCGGTTCGCACTTCCGGCAATATTGCGGTTACCGTCCGAATCTCAGGAACGGAAGCGGATATTCACAGCGGCGCGGACGCGGCTACCGTGGAAACGGTACTGCGGGTATGAAAGTCATGCTGAGCGACTTCACCGGCGCCGACCGGGTGTACATCGCCTGCGGTTACACCGACCTTCGCCGTGGGATCGACGGTCTGGCTGCCCTGGTTCAGCAGGAGTTTCAACTAGACCCATTCAGCAACTGCCTGTTTCTGTTCTGTGGCAGGCGCCGGGATCGGATCAAGGCACTGTACTGGGAGGGCAACGGTTTCGTGCTGCTCTACAAGCGTCTGGAATCCGGCAGCTTCCAGTGGCCGCGAAAGGAAAGCGAGGCAAGAAGCCTGACGCCGCAGCAATACCGCTGGCTCATGGAGGGCTTGAGCGTTGACCAGCCAAAGGCCCACAAACCGGTTTCCGGCTTGGAAATCGTCTGAGAATCACCATGTTTTCCTATACTTTTTGCAGAAATATGGTATAATCATGTCATGGACAAGAAACAGAATTTGACTGCAAGCAACCCGGAAACAGTCACCATATCCCGGGCGGAATACGAGAAATTTCAGGCTCAGAGCAAGCGTATCTCTGAGCTTGAAAGCCGCGTGGATGTGCTCATGGAAGCACTGCGCCTTGCCCGGCACAAGCAGTTCGGCACGTCCTCCGAAAAGAGCGAGGAACCCCTCATGGAGCAGTTGAGCTTTCTGTTCAATGAGGCTGAGGTATTTGCGGAAGTAAGCACAAAACAGGAAGAAGCCGTTGTTGTAGCCGCCCATAAGCGGCATAAGAAGCACGAATACACCCTGGACAACATCCCGGAGGGCATCCCCACAAAACAGGTGGAGCATCGTCTGGAGGGCGAGGAACTGGTATGCCCTCAGTGCGGGGATACCATGACCGAGATTGGCAAAGAAGTGGTGCGCACCCTTGAGATCATTCCTGCCCGGACCATCGTCCGGGAGGATGTCTACTACACCTATGCCTGCAAGAGCTGCAGCGAGAACGCCGACGAAGGCTGCGAAACACCCATGGTCAAAGCACCAAAGGAAAAGAACATCATCCCCGGCAGTTTCGCCACACCGGAAGCTGTCGCCCATATTATGACCCAAAAGTTTGTCATGGGCTGCCCTCTGTACCGTCAGGAGCAGGACCTGAACCGCCGGGGCATTCCCTGAGCCGCCAGACTATGTCCAACTGGATCCTGAGAGCCACAGAGAATGATCTGACGCCTGTGTATGAGCAGATGCATAAGGAACTTTTGAGACGGGAAGTCCTGCATGCCGACGAAACCACATTGCAGGTGCTCCACGAACCGGGGAAGGCACCGCAAAGTGAGAGCTATATGTGGCTGTACCGGACCAGTGGCGATACGGACAAACCGATTGTCCTGTATGAATACCAGCCTGGACGTGGTGCAAAGCATCCGGAAGCCTTTCTGAAAGGATTCAAAGGATACCTGCACACAGATGGTTATGCCGGATATCATAATTTGCCGGAAGAAATCACGGTGGTAGGCTGCTGGGCGCACGCCAGAAGAAAATTCGACGAGGCTGTGAGGTCTCTGCCCAAGGGAAAAGCAAAGGGCAGTTCCGCATCTCAGGGATTGACCTACTGCAATCTTCTTTTCAGAATGGAACAGGAGATTGCGGACAAAACAGCAGAAGAGCGTTATGAAGAGCGGCTGAAGCAGGCAAAACCTGTTTTAGACGCGATGTTTGCGTGGGCAAATTCTAGAACTGCCGCGCCCAAGTCTGCTTTGGGTAAGGCACTGAACTATCTCAAGGAGCAGTGGCCATACCTGACCAATTACCTGAAGGACGGCAGACTGGAGCTAAGTAACAACCGGGCAGAGAGGAGCATCAAGCCCTTCGTTATTGACCGGAAGAACTTCCTGTTCGCCAATACACCAAAGGAGCTGCCGGCAGTGCGGTGATGTTCAGCCTGATCCAGACAACAATGGAGAATGGTTTGGATCCTTACCGATACCTGACCTGGCTCATGCATACAGCCAACCATGCGGATCTGACAGATACGCAGGTCGTACAAAGTCTGCTGCCCTGGAATGCGCCGGCTGAACTGTATACCAAGTGAATAGGCTCACCGCCGTGGGGATCCTGCAAAGCTCTCCACGGCGGTGATTTCATATGCGGTTACATTTGACGGTTACCTTTGAATTGGGACCTGCTACTCTATGTCCTTACAGCACGAGGTCGCGGACAGCCTCTGCCAGAGAGACGATATCGTCCCGGGAGACGAATAGGCGGGTCTCGCCGTTGAGGCCGACCAGGCAGGAGGTGCTGTCATACTGGTAGAAGGTCAGCTCTACCTCTGAGAAGCTTTCGGTGTTGCGATGGAAGAGGAAGCGGATTTCCGCATCGCGTTGGGGTGTGAGATTCTCGCCGCTGCCGGTGGAAGACAGGGCCGTCAGATCGTCTAGAATGTCCTCTATGGCGATTTCGGAACCGTTTAAGGTATAAATGGTCTTCTCGCTGGTGTTGCCGTCATCGTCCGTTTCCTCTGTTGTAGATCGTTCCACATGGTAGGTGGCGCCGTCCAGAGTGATGTCGATGGAATCCACGGTGTCCCAGTCCATCAAAAGAACCTCGTCCGGCAGGAGCTCCGACTGGGTGGTATAGAGCAGGGCGTCGCGGACCGAGCCGTCTATTTGATAAACCATGTCGGAGCCGGCGATTCTGGCGTAACAGGCGTCATCCACAGAATCTCCTACCTCCAGAATGAATTGCGCATCCCGCTCCTGCGTCTCATATACCGGCTCGCCTTCCTCATCGGTTTTCCGGTTTCCACTTGGACGCTCTCCTGATATTGGACGGTGACGGTGGCAGCCGGGGCATCCAGACCGTAATCCGCCAGCTCAGATGCTTCAGCGTGGTAATCGGCACAGGAATTCCAGGTCAGCGCCGTAACGGCATCCAGGAGCGATTCCGTCTGCTCTGTGTCCAGGGCGGTGTATTCGCCGCCGTTCTGCAGGAACCAGACGTAGTCGTCGCTATAGGCCAGACCGCTGTCCTCCCGATAGACGATGGTATATGTACCGGTGCCTGACGAGACCGTGAAGGAGTCCGTGGAGTCCATATCCGGGATGGTTTCCATCTGGACCAGGTCGGATAGGCCGTAAGAAAAGGCATCCAAAAGGGCGCTGTCCACCAGGTACACATTGCCGTCCCCTGTGGAGCAGTAGCGCAATCCATCCAGACTGGTTGCGTCGCCGATGCGAAGCTCACGGTCTTCTCCGGTCGACACGGTGACCGTACAGGTTGGCTCTTCCAGGCCGTATTGCGCCAGGTCCTCCGGCTCCGAAATGGATTTGGATGCGGTAACATCGCTCAGCGCCGTCACCATGTCCTCCAGATAGGAGCTGTCTAAGGGAAAAGCGGCGTCGTCGGCATAGGACCATTGTCCGCCGTCACAGAGAAAGGACAGAGTTTCCTCCTCATAGGTCCAGGAGAGCGCGGTCACGCTGTCGGAGTCCAGGGGTGAAAATAGAGATCTTTTCCTCTTCCTGGCCGCTGCCCTCCTGCCGCTCCGGATTGAGCAGAGTTGCCGCCAGGGCGGCGCCGGTCAGAATCACCAAGGCGGCCAGTAAGGCAATGAGTTTTTTCCACGTTTCATCTGCGTTTCCTCCTGATCCATATGGTAATACCGACGCCCAAATAGACGGCGGGCAATATGCCGACTACCAGAACTGTCAGCATGGACGAGGTGCTGCTGTCCATGGTGAGGTACTCGTAGCTGAGGCTTTTGGAGTGGATGGAAATGTTGTCCTCCTGCTGACACATCCAGTTTATGGCGTTGAGGAAAAAGTCCTGGTTGCCGCCGGAGACCAGCAGATTGGCCTGTTCGTCCAGCAGGGAGGAAGAGGAGACCCAGACGATCTGGGTTTGCTGATCTACGTCGATGGTTTCTGTGATGGCTACCGCTAAGGCAAAGGGACCGTCCAGGTCGTCCGCTTCCTTTTCAAAAGTATCCATGGCGTAGCCGGATATTTTGGAGAAAGCGGCGTCCGAGGTGGTGAGCAGTTCTGTGACGGAGACGGAATCCCGCCGGCTGCTGTCGATGGTCAGGCCCTGGGCTGCAGAGAGCAGGACGTAGTAGCCGCTTTCGATCAGGGGAGAGGTGATGGTGTGGGATGCGATGTCGGGCAACAGATAATACGGCATGTCCCAAGCGTAGTTTTGTTGGCTGCCTTCCACAACGACGCCGTCGGCAGCCTGCACGCCGTATTCGGCCATCAAAGCGTCCCAATTGGGCCGGCTGTCCGACTCTGAAGGGGGATCGGTGATCAGAATGAGTTTGCCGCCGCCCTGGAGGTAGGATAGTAAGAGCGCCTTCTCCTCTTCTGCAATGTCGCTTTGCGGCGCATAGACCAGAACACAGTCGGCATCCTCCGGCACGGCCTCTACGGTCAGAAGGGACAGCTCTTCCGTCTCGATGTTTTCTTTTGCACGGCGGTTTCAAAAAGTAGTAGGCAGTGTGGACTCCCCATGACCGGTGAGCAGATACATCTTGGGCAGATCCTCGCTGGTGACATAGGAAATGGCGGAGGTCAGAGCGCCTTCGCCGGCGAAGCTGACGTCGTAGGATCCGGTTGTGTAGTAGTTGCTATAATCATACTCGTAAATTTCGCTGTATGACACATAGCGGTACCGCTCGCCGGATTCTACAATGAGACTGTTGTTGTAAACACTGTCTGTCACATACTGTTGAACAAAATTGGGGTACACGTCGGGGTCTTTTTTCTCCACGTGAATTTTGCTGTTCATGGTAGTGTAGCGGCTCAGCAGGGTTTCCAGGGTGCCGTCTTCCTGGCCGCTTTGAACGATCCAATAAATGCGGACTTCCTCTTCCAGCCCGCCTACAATTTGCTCGGTCTGTTGGGAGATGGTAAATAACTGGTTGGAGGTTGTGTCAAACTGGGTGATACGAGCCGGCAACGCCTGGATGAAGACATTGGCCGCAATGACGATGGCCAGGACGATGGCAGTTGCGGCGACGCTGTATCCGCCAATTCGGAAAGAGCGGGTTTTCAGGGAGGAAACGCCGTTGGTTTTCTTGCTACCCGGCTTTTTTCAATTTGGGCCATTTCATTCGCTCCACCTCCGTTTTTCCATGGATTGGACGCTCAGAAACAGGAAGAAGCCGATGACCGTGATGAAGTATACGATGCTTGTCACATCAAACACGCCGTCTACAAACTGGTAGAACCGGTCGAAGAGGGACAGCTCTTGCATCACCTGGGCGAACAGCCCTTCGAACCGGTACTGTGGAACAGGTACCACAGCAAGAGCGCAGCTTCCAGAACAATGCCCACCAGCAGAGCGGCAAAGCTGCTTTTGGTCATGAGCCGGATGATGACCGCCAGCACGAGGATCAGGATGGTAAAAGCGGCGAAGGAGGCAAACGAGGAGGTGGATACGTAGCTTGCCAAGCTGGAAATGTAATAGTTCAGCAGCATAGCCACAAAGCACAGACCGGCAGCCACAGCCTGGCTGTCTGTCACCGATGAGATAAACATGCCGATGGCCAGCAGAGCGGCGCCTAGAAAAAAGAAGCCGGCAATGGCGCTGAAGGAAGCAGGCAGGTAAACATGGCCGAAGCTGGAGAGGATGAGCGGATACAGGCAGACAATCGACTGGGACAAAAGCATCATCAGCATGGCGGCATATTTGCCCAGTACGACTTTCGTCATGGTCAGAGGCAAGGAATATAAAAGCTGGTCGGTTTTCTGCCGGCGTTCCTCTGCCAGGACGCGCATGGTCAAAATGGGGACAATCACCAAGAAAACAAAGGACATATTCCCCAAAACGTATTCAAAGTTGGTCAAGGCGGATTTCAGGTTATAGACCATAGTAAAGATACCGGCAAAAAAGTAGGAGAAACGCGCCGAATACATAGCCGGTGAGATTGGTAAAATAGGAAGATAGCTCATGGCGAAAAACGGCTTTCACTGTACATCACCTGTCCCTTCCGACGGCTTAGCCCGGCGCTTCGTGCGGCTTGGTTCGCTCTCTTCCCTGGTCAGCTCAAGGAAGATGTTTTTCTAGACTGGCTTTTGCCGTAGACATTTGCAAAATTGCCCGTTCCGCCCGGCTGAAGGCAAAGAAAACATCCCGGCAAACGCTCTGATCCTCCACCGTTTGATCGGTTTCCAATGTTACGGTGCAACAGCCGCTTTCCAGATCCTGGGTATGCAGCTGGGTGATATGGGGAAGAGGCGCCAAAATGCTCCGGATTTCCGCCTCCGATGCTTCGACAGTCAGCTCTACTGTGGTAGTTCCGGCGAAGAGCTTTTCCAGGTTTTCAGGGGTATCGCAGGCTACCAGCTTGCCCTGAGAGATGATGAGAATGGTCTGACATACAGCCTGCACCTCGGACAAGATATGGCTGCTGAGAATCACGGTGTGGTTCTTACCAAGGCTGTGAATCAGCTCGCGGATTTCAATAATCTGCTTCGGGTCTAAGCCCACGGTGGGCTCGTCTAAAATAATGACCTCCGGATTCCCAAAGGAGCGCCTGTGCGATGCCCACACGCTGGCGGTAACCCTTGGACAAATTCTTAATCAGCCGGTTTGCCACGTCTGTGATTTGTGTGACCGACATGGCGTGGGCAAGCTGGCGGTTGATTTCTCCGGCAGGCACATTTTTGGCCCTCGCCACAAATGTGAGGTACTCCAGGGGGTCCGGTCCAGGTATACAGGGGGCTGCTCGGGCAGATAGCCGATCAAACACTTGGCCTGCGTCGGCTCTTCAAAGATGTCAAAGCCGCCGATTTTCACTTCACCGGCGCTGGCGGCCAAGCAGCCGGTCATAATGTTCATGGTGGTGGATTTTCCGGCGCCGTTGGGACCAGTAATCCATAGATCTGTCCCCTTTCAATGGCAAAGGACAAATCCGACACAGCGGTGTGGGTTCCATATCGCTTCGTCAGGTGTTTCACTTCAATCAATGAAATTCCTCCCTTTTCAATGGCGTTTTGTCATACGCCCGAGAGAACGGACGTGTTCCATCAGCTCCATTGTAGCGCGGAACGCTGAATTGCCGCTGAAATTGCTCATATCAATCTATCATTTTTTAGGTGTCTGCCTCTGAGGAGGAATTTCGCTTCCCTCATGGCCGGCTCTTCCATGGTCCACAGGCAGCTGCACCAAAATGTATTGCTGCCGTTTGCGCTTCCGCCCAGATTTTGCCGTGATGGCTTTTGACAATGCGCTCTGCAATAGACAGGCCCAGACCGTAGCTATGGTCCATGCTCCGCGCCCGGTCTACCCGGTAGAAGCGTTTGAAAATGTTTTTGAGATCGTCCGAGAGATTTCTGCCCCGGGGTTTGTGACGGTCAGCAGGCAATGCGCCCAGCTTTGCCGCGTGAGAGACAGCGTCACCGGGCCTGAGGAGAGGCGTATTTCTGAGCGTTGTCCAGCAAAATATCCAGCAGCTGGTTTAAGTGCTGTGTGCTGCCCCGAACCCAAATATCCCGGTCAATTTGGCAAAAGAGTTCCATTCCTTTTTCAAAAAGATCGGCTCAAAAGGGCAGGACGGCATCCGATATCAATTTACTGAAGTCGAGTCGAGAAAAGGCTG
>VOFH01000352.1_pt1 | contig 55066 bp, 89 predicted proteins | sample 5384091 | NCBI WGS metagenome assembly VOFH01 (sample SAMN12384727, study PRJNA508395) | human gut metagenome | isolation source: healthy gut G | host: Homo sapiens
CGGAACCGTTCCGTCGACCGCGATGGTCACGCCCCATTTCGGCGCGCGCACCCGATGGTCGTCGACGTAGACCACAGGCGCCGCGTTCTTGCATCCCGACAGCTTGAGCGCCGCCGACGATCGGGGGCTGTTGACCAGCTCGTCTCCGTGTCGACCTCAGGATGCGCCCCGACTCCACCACGGCGATGCGATCGCAGAAGCGCAACGCCTCGTCGATGTCGTGGCTGACGTAGAGGATGGTGCCGTCGAAGGCGTTGAACAAGCTGACGAGGTTCTGCTCGAGCACGCCTTTCAGATGCGCGTCAAGCGCCGAGAACGGCTCGTCGAGCATGAGGATGCCAGGCCGGGCCGCAAGCATGCGGGCGAGCGCCACGCGCTGCTGCTGCCCGCCCGAAAGCTGCAGGGGTACCTCGCGTCGAAGCCCTCCAGGCCGAACCGCTTGAGCTCGCTTTGCACGATGGCCTGCGCGTCGGCCTTCGGCACCTCCTTGCCGATGCCCGCCGCGACGTTTTGCGCCACCGTGAGGTTCGGGAACAGCATGTAGTTCTGGAACAGAAGCGCGGTCTTTCGCTGCTGAGGCGTGAGGTTGATCTTTCGCTCCGAGTCGAAGAACACGCGGCCGTTCACCACGATGCGCCCCTCGTCGGGCGTCTCGATGCCCGCGATGCAGCGCATGGTGAGGCTTTTGCCGCACCCCGACGCGCCGAGAAAGCCCAGCGTCTCCGGCCCCGCCTGGATGTCGACGTCGAGCGTGAACGCCGGGAAGCTCTTCTTGATGGTTACCTCGAGGCTCACTTCTCCTCCTTCAGCTCGCGTTTGCGGTACTTCGTGGTGCGCGCGCTCCACAGGTTGATGAACAAGATGACGACGAAGCTGAACCCGATGATGATGGCGGTCCAGAACCACGCCACGCCGTCGTTGCCGTTCATCCACTCGAAGTAGATGGCGATGGGGATGGTGCGCGTGACGCCGAGGTAGTTGCCCGCGAGAAACAACGTCGCGCCGAACTCGCCGAGGGCGCGGGCGAAGGCCAGCACACCGTGCCCGCCGCGATGGAGCCCCACGACAGCGGCAGCATCAGCTTGACGAAGATGCGGGCGTTGCTCCAGCCGAGCGTGCGCGCCGCGTCGAGCATGTTGGGATCGAGGTTTTCGAACGCGCCGAGGGCGCTGCGGTACATGAGCGGGAACGCCACCACCACAGCCGCGATGACCGTCGCGGGCCAGCTGAAGATGAGCGGGAAGCCGATGTCGATGAAAAACTGCCCGAACGCGGTGTTGCGCCCGCACAGATACAGCAGCACGAAACCGCACACCGTCGGGGGCAAGACCATGGGGATGGTGAAGATGGAGTCGAAGACGTTTTTGGCCCTCTGCGAGATGTTGAGGCAGAAATACGCCGCGAGCAGACCGAGCGCGAAGATGATGACGATGGCGACGCCGGTGGTTTTAAGCGTCACCCACAAAGGGCTCCAGTCCAGCGTGCACAAGAACTCCGCCGCCGATTCGAACCAGGTGGGCGCGACGGCTATCTCGACCTCGGAGGATCCGCCAGGCGCGCGAAGTCGGCGAAAGACGGCTTGAGGTAATGCGGGTTGTCGGTATCCGTGAGGTCGGAGCCGTCCGCGCCGATGACGAACGCGTAGACGCCCCCGTCGACCTCCTGGTCGAACTCGTAGCGAACGGCGTCCACCACGAGCGCCTTCTCCGAGGTGAAGCGCCAGTCGTTCTCGGACAAGGGCTTCGACCCCGCCGCCTGCCCGGCGTCGAGCGCAACGAGGTAGTCTTTCAGCAGGCTTCGAGCAGCCTGTCGGACACGTCGACGCAGCGCCGCCGCCGCGGAGGCGGGCACGTAGACGACCGCGTAATCGTCGGTCGCGATCACCTGCACGAAGCGATCCGCCTCATGGCCGACCAGATACGAGTAGCCGCGGTACGCGCCTGCGATATCGCGGTTGGTGCCCTTCTGCGCGCGGGAGAAATCGCTCATCGCGAAACCCGCCCCGTCGGCCAAAGCCGCGTCGCCTTCGCTCGACACCGCCACGCCCGCACGTCTTGCCCCTCAGAGCCCGCAGACGCCGTCGCACGCGGGCTGTCGACGTCGCCGAGCGCCTCGTCGGCGAACGCCGCCGGCGCAAGTCCGAACGTCAGCGCGCAGGCGACGACGAGACACGCGATGAACCTTCTCATGCGCCCATTCCCCTCTCACACCCCAATCCAGAAAAAAAGGAGAATGGGCGGCTCGCCCATCCTCCTGCAGCGCATCGCGCCCTTTCACGCGATGCGCACGCGATCACGATGATCGGCTAGGCCAGCTCGGAAGCCCCACTCCTGCCAGATCTTCTTCGCCTGATCGCTGTTCAGACACCAGTCGAGGAACTCCTGAGTAGCCTCGACGTTCTCGCAGTTAGCCGTGATGGCTCCCGGATACACGATGTTTTTGTGCGTATCGGCGGGAACCGTGCCGACGATCTTCACGCCGCCGAAGCGGTACACATCCGGAAGTGTACACGAAGGCGACGTCGACGTCGCCGGATTGCGCGTGCTTGCACACGTTGCCAACCGAGGTGTCCAAAACCGGAGCGTAACCCTCGGCGAACGCGCCGCCTTTGCCGGTGATGTCTTTGCCGGTCTTGCCCGCGTCGTCGCCTGCGGGGACGTACATGCCGACCGTGGAGAGCGCCTGGCACGCGTAGTTGCCCGCGGGCACGGACTCGTCGCCGACGCAGAAGGTGTACTTGCCGTCAGCGATGTCCTGCAGCGTGACGTCGGAGATATCCGAGTCCTCCTTCGCGACGATCACGAGATCGTTCACGAACATGTCGACGCGCGTCTGCTCATCGACGTAGCCTTCCTTGACGGCGGTGTCCATCGATCCTTTCTGACGCGGAGATGAGAAGGTCGGCACGGCGCCGAGCATCTCGTTGAGCTCGCCCGAGGACTTGTACTGGGTGTCGGCGAACGTGACGTTGCCGTGCCCGTCGGCGATGTAGGCGGCCTGGACGTCCTCCATGGCCTTCGACAGCGAGTTCGCCGCGAACACCTGGAGCTCGACCGCTCAGCCGCCGTCTCCGAGCTCGACGCGGAACTCGAAGACGAGCTTGCCGCGTCACCCCCCGAGCAGCCGAACAGGGCGAACGCGCCGACAAGCGACACCGCGAGCACCGCAGCCGCGAACTTGCGAGTTCTTTTCTTCATTGAGACCTCCCATGATCCAACCGATCGCGCTTGGCCGACGAGACCGCGCCTTCCTTCCCGCCCGGCACGTCAGACGAGCTTCGGGGCGACAGCGCACGATGCCGCGAGCCGCGAGCGCGCGAGCATCCGCGGAACGGAGCGGACGCGCTTGTGGCAAAAAACCACGAAACGTACGGTGCCTGCATCTGTTTTATGCCAATTTGCATATATAGTCAAGCGCGAATTATCGCATTGCAAGGATGAATGAACGAACCGCTCGGGCAAACGGAATTCGCCGTTTGCCGATGTCGGAGGGGTGTCATCGATGACGCGGGCACCCCGCGAGCACGTGCCGCGGCCCTCTCAGCGCGCATCGGCCGGCGACGCGGATGCGGTCGCGGCGAGCACGAGCACGTGCCGCGCACGGGAACCAACTCGCGAGGTCGGGGACGCCCCGCCGCCGCGTCGGCCAATGCGCCGGTGCGGCCGCGGCGAGCGCGAGTCGGCCGCACGCCGAGCGCGAGTCAGCCGCACGCCGGACGCGCCTACGCCTCGGGGCCTTCCCCGTTTCGAATATCGCGAGCAGATCGGCCTGAGAGCACCGGCACGCCGAGCGCCATCGCCTTGTCGTACTTAGAGCCCGCCACCTCGCCTGCGACGACGAAGCTCGTCTTCTTCGAGACGCTTCCCGACACCTTCGCACCCATCGCCTTCAAGCGGGCGCCGGCCTCGTCGCGCGTCAAGCCCGACTCCGTGAGCGACCCGGTCAAGACGAAGGTCAGGCCCGAAAGCGTCTGGGCGACCTCCTCTCCGGGCGCCATCGCCTCCTCCGCAAGGCAGACGCCCGCCGCGCGCAGACGCTCTATCACCGCGACGTTGTCGGGAGTGCGCAGGAACACCCACACGCTGCGGGCGATCTTCGGGCCGATGCCCTCGACGGACGCAAGCTCCTCCTCGCTCGCCTGCATGAGAGCGTCCATGGAGCCGAACGCCGACGCCATGGCCTCCGCCGTGGTCTTGCCGACGTGGCGCATGCCCAATCCGAACAGAACCCGCGCGAACGGACGGCGCTTCGACCCCTCTATGGCGTCGACGAGCTTTTTGGCTTTCACCGATCCGAGGCGAATGGGCTCGCCGTCTTTGTTCAGACGCCCCATGTCGAGCATCGAAAGCTCGACCTCGTCGAGCGTGTAGTAATCCGCCACGTCCGACAAGCGCCCCGACTCGACCAAGCGGGTGACGATCTCCTCGCCCATGCCGTCGATGTCGAGCGCGCCGCGGCTCGCCCAATGCAGCAGGCGCCCTGCGCCTGGGCGGGGCAGTCGATGGAGACGCAGCGGAACGCCACCTCCCCCTCGTCGCGGATGACGGGGCTCGCGCAGCTCGGGCACAGCTCGGGCATGCTCCACTCCACCGCGTCGGCGGGACGCAGCGAGGCAACCGGCCGAGCACCTCGGGAATCACGTCGCCCGCCTTGTGCACGATGATGGTGTCGCCCTCGCGCACGTCCTTGCGGTGAACCTCGTCGAGATTGTGCAGGGTCGCGCGCGCCACGGTCGATCCGGCGACCAAGACGGGATCGAGCTCCGCAACCGGCGTGAGAACGCCAGTGCGCCCGACCTGCACGGTGATGTCGCGCAAAAGCGTGGTCTTCTCCTCGGGCGGGAACTTAAAGGCGATGGCCCAGCGCGGCGCGCGGGCGGTAAAGCCGCGCGCCTCTTGGCGGGCGAAGTCGTTCACCTTCACCACCACGCCGTCGATCTCGTAGGGCAAGCTCGCGGAACTTGAGGGCCTCGGCGCAGAAGTCGTGAACCTCTTCGGCCGTCAGGCACAGCTTGACGTCGGGATTCACGTGAAAGCCCGCCGAGCGCAGCCACTGAGCAGCTCCCCATTGACCTGCCGCCTGCAACGACGAGTCGTCCGCCAAAGCGTACACGAACGTCGACAGGTCGCGCATGGCGGTGACGCGGGCGTCTTTCTGACGCAAGGATCCGGCGGCAGCGTTGCGCGGGTTGGCGAAAGGGGCGCGTCCGGACTCGCCCGCCGCCTCGTTGAGCGCGTTGAAGCTGCGCTTGGGCATGTAGACCTCGCCGCGCAGCTCGATCGACCCCTCGCGCACGGCTTCGAGCGCCTCGGGGCGCAGCCGCAGCGGCACGTCCCTCACCGTTCGAACGTTGGCGGTCACGTCCTCGCCCGTGGTGCCGTCGCCGCGGGTGGCCGCTCGCACGAGCACGCCGTCCTCGTAGGTGAGCGCGATGGAGCTGCCGTCGATCTTCAGCTCGCAGCACATCGGGGGCATGGCGCCGCAGGCCTCCACCACGCGCTCGATCCACGCGTCCAGCTCCTCGAGGTCCATGGCGTTGTCCAGCGAGTACATCCGCCGCTCGTGGCGCACGGGGCGAACTGCTCGCCCACGTACCCCCCACGCGCTGAGTCGGGCTCGACGGATCGACGAGCTCCGGTGCGCCGCCTCGAGCTCGCGAAGCTCGCGCATGAGGGAGTCGAACGCGGCGTCGGATATCTCGGGGGCGTCGAGGGCGTAGTACAGGTAGGTGTGGTGCTCGATCTCGCGCCGCAGCGCGTCGATACGCGCGGCCGGATCGGACGCGGCGGCGGCGAGGTCGCGCTCGTCGATCATGCTCGGTTGCTCGACGCGCTCCTCGTCGCGTTGCGCCGACCCGACGCCCTCGGCGGCGCCCGCCGCGCCGGCGCACGATGCGGCGGACCCTCCGTCGGCGTTCGGGGCGCCCGGCGCCGTCTCGCCGCCGGACATCCCGAACGCCGCGTTGCGAACCAGATCGTCACCCATAAGAAACCTTTCTCACATGAAAAGGCCCGAAGACCCCAACGAGGGCTTTCGAGCCTTCCGGATTCATCGCGGTCCATGGTACCACGCGCGCAAAACGCGTCGCCGTCGATGCACACAACGAGCAAACGCAAAGGGGCGGCTGCGCGTCGATCAACGTCCCGGGGAGCGCTCGGTGCCCGGTCGGCGGACGGAAACGCGGGTCGGAGGAGTCGCCCAGGATGAACGCGTCGTGCAGGTCGATGAGCGGCATGTCGTCGTCCACGACGATGGACGGGTTCAGACGCAGCACCTCAATGCGGGGAACATGGCAGTTGTGCAGCCTGCAAATCTGCGGACGAGCCTCCCAGATCATGCACCTCCCGTCCTCGCCTTTCAAGCAGCAGCTTTCCGCCCCCTTGTCGATGGGGACCGCATCGTGCTCGGCGACGTAGGCGCGCATGCGCGCGACCTCCTCCGCCGAAGCGCAGATGACGTTGAGGTCGCAGCAGCGCCCGCAGCACGCGCAGTCGGGATAGCTGTTGTCGCCGTCGAAGCGCAGCGTCTGCAGCGACCCATCGTCCCGATCGCACCTCGAATCCCCCCGGCCCCATGCGTTCCGGTCTTTCGCATTCCCCGCACCCCCGCTTCGGATTAAAACAACGGGTCGGTCGACGGGGCGGCTTCGGGAGGCTGGGTTGCCGACGGGGCGGCTTCGGGGGCCTGGGTTGCCGACGGGGCGGCTTCGGAGGCCTGGGCGGCCGCCTCGCCGCAGCCCCTGCCCCGCTTCTGCGGCCTCCGCGCTTGCGACGAGCTCGGAGGCAGAGCCCGCCCGCCGCCTTCGTCGCGAGGCGCCGTGCCGACGATGCGGGCAGATCGTCGAGCATCGCGCGCGCGTCTTTGAACTGACGGGAGAGCTCCTCCATCGGATCGACGCGCTTTCTCGCCGCAGCGAGGGAATCGGCGGTGATGGCCATCGCGCAGGCGACGGCGTCGGTGTGGGTGAAGGACAGCGAGATGGGAATCTCGTTGACGCCCTGCTCGCGCGCCACCTGACGCGCGCGCCCGGTGAGAACCACGTAGGGCCTGCCCTTCGACGTGCGGCGCACCTCGATGTCGCGCACGCCGATGCCCTCGGAAAAGCCAGTGCCGAGCGCCTTCACCACCGCCTCCTTCGCGGCGAAGCGCGTTGCGTAGTGGACCTCGGGCTGCGCCTTGCCGTCGCAGTACGCGCGTTCCGCCTCGGAGAACACCCGTCGCGAGAACGACGGGGTGCGCTTGAGGATTTTGCGCATGCGCTCGATTGAGACGATGTCGACGCCAAGCCCCACCTGATCGGTCGACATCGGCGTCTCGAGCGCGGAATCGATTGCGGCTTGGGCTTTCTTCGAACGGGCCATGTGCTTCACCTTCGGTTGCAAATCGAAACGACAGCTCTCGCAAGCCGCCGCAGGACACGGAAGGCGCGCGGACCGAGCCGAGCGCGCCTTGTCGCACGCAATCGGCGCCGAAGACGAGCTTCGCGGGCCGGCGTCGACACGAGCGCCCCCTATTCTACCGTAACGCTTTTGGCGAGGTTGCGGGGCTGGTCCACGTCGCAGCCGCGCTCGACGGCGATGGCGCGCGCGAACAGCTGCAGCGGCACGCTGGCCGTGATGGCGCTGAACGCGTCGCGCACCTTCGGGATGTAGATGACGTGATCGGCGTGCGCGCGGATGTCCTCATCGCCCTCGGTCGCCACTGCGACGACCAGGGCGCCGCGCGCCTTCGCCTCCTGCAAGTTGGAGACGATCTTGTCGTACACCGGGCTTTTCGTGGCGATGGCGATGACGGGAAGCCCTCGTCGATGAGCGCGATGGGGCCGTGCTTCATCTCACCGGCGGCATAGGCCTCGGCGTGCAGGTAGCTGACCTCCTTTGAGCTTGAGCGCGCCCTCGCAGCTGATCGCCGCGCCCATGCCGCGTCCGATGAACAGCGCGCTCGCGGCGTCTTTGCACGCCAGCGCGGCCGCCTCGACGGAAGACGCGCTCTCGGCCAGTATCCGCTCGACCTGCTCGGCGGTATCGGCCAGCTCGCTGAACAGCAGCTTGACCTGGGCGGTGGAGAGCTGGCCCTTCGCCTGAGCGAGCAGAAGGGCCAGAAGCGTCAGCGACACCACCTGGCCGATGAAGCTCTTGGTCGAGGCGACCGCGATCTCCTTGTTGGCCTTGGTGTAGATGACGCCGTCGCTCTCGCGCGCCACGGGGGCAGCCCACCACGTTCGTGATGCCGAACACCTTCGCGCCCTTTACGCGCGCGTCGCGGATGGCGGCCAGGGTATCGGCCGTCTCCCCGACTGGGACACGGCCACGACCAGCGTCGTCGGCGTGATGATGGGGTTGCGGTAGCGGAACTCGCTGGCAGCCTCGACCTCGCAGGGAATGCGCGCCCAGCCCTCGATGAGGTTCTTGGCGATAAGGCCCGCATGGTAGGAGGTGCCGCACGCGATAATGTAGACGCGATCGACCAGGTTGAGCTCGGCCGGCGTCATGTCCAGCTCGTCGATGAAGACCTCCCCTCCGACGAGGCGCCCCGCCAAGGTGTCGCGGATGACGCGGGGCTGCTCGTGAATCTCCTTCAGCATGAAGTCGGGATACCCGCCCTTTTCGGCGACGTCGAGATCCCAATCGACATGGGTGATCGGGGGCTCGAAGGCCCGCCCCGACTCGTCGAAGTACGCGATGCCCTCGGGATCCAGTCGCGCCATCTGCCCGTCCCCGAGCACGACCACATCGCGCACGGCGTCGATCATGGCGATGACGTCGGAGGCCACGTAGCTTCCGCGCGCCCTCGCCCGACGACGATGGGCGAGCCCTTGCGCGTCACGACGACGACATCCGGCTCCTCGGCGCTCATGACGGCGAGGCCGTACGATCCCACCACGCACGACGTCGCCTCGCGAACGGCGCGCACAAGATCGCACGACTCCCCGCGTGCGCCTTCGACCTGGAAGATCACCTCTTCGATGAGGTGCGCCAGAACCTCGCTGTCGGTCTCACTTTCGAAGTGGTGGTTGCGCGCGATGAGTTCTTCGCGCAGCTCGGCGAAGTTCTCGATGATGCCGTTGTGGACGATGGCGATGCGACCGTCGCAGCTGGTGTGAGGATGGGCGTTCGCCTCGCTCGGCCGACCGTGCGTCGCCCAGCGCGTGTGGCCTATGCCGCTTCTTCCCGGGAAGTTGAAATGCCCGAGCGTGTGCGCAAGTTGGGACACCTTGCCCTTTTCGACGCACCACGTGCAGCCCGTCTTCCTCCGATATGGCGACGCCCGCAGAGTCATATCCGCGGTACTCGAGGCGCTCAAGGCCCGAGATCAGCACGTCTTGGGCGGCTTCCTCGCCCGCGTAACCGACGATTCCGCACATCGCAACGCTCCCTCTCTTGGATCCACAGCGCCGCGAAAACACGCTCGCGCATCGGACGCCCGCGGCACTTGGCAGCCCACTCTACGTGCGCTCGATTTCGGGATTGTTTCGCACGAGGCGGGCGGCGGGGCGGAGGCGCCCGGGCGGGACGGCAGCGCACCCAGGCGGAAACGGGCGAAGCGAGGTGCCCAGCCAAAGGCGCCAGGACGACGCACGTTGGGACCCCTCGGACAGCCGTCTGCACCGTACCCGCAAGAACTACTTGCAGCGCGCAAATACTTCGCAAGTGATGATATTATTTATACGAAGCATTCACCTAAAACACGAGATCCCCAGAGAAAGAGGATTGCCCATGTGGAGCAGCTGCCATCCCAAGTCCGACGAGGATATGAAGGAGTGCGCCGAGCTCGGCAAGTCGCTCAACCGTCTGTCCCAACCGACCATCTTGACCCTGCTAGCCCAAAACCAAGAGCCCATGCACGGCTACATCATCGTTCAGCAAGCGGCCCACTCTCCCATGTTCGGCGGGAAAAACCCGATGCCACGGGCATTTACCGCGCGCTGAAGCGCATGGAGGAGTCGGGGTTGGTCACCTCCGAGTGGGACACGCCCGCGGAAGGTTCGGCGAAGCGCCTGTTCTCGCTTACCGACAAGGGATATCGTTGCCTGCGCCGCTGGATCGACGCGCTTGCCTGTTACGAGTTGACGCTCGAGGAGCTTCGCGCTCAAGCCGCCTGCGCACTGGGCATCGACCTTCCCGACGCCCCCATCTGCTCGCACGACGCAGAGGAATAGCAGGCAGCGCAGACTCCCCTTCCCCGAAAAGCGTCCGCCCGACGACGCAACTCGCGTTAACCGCAGCCCCGGCCTTCCAGCCGGGGCTTTTTGCTGCCAGGCGGTCAAACCAGGCAGGGTGAACAAGCGATCACGCACCATGCGATGTGAAAAGTGGACAAAAAAGCCCCGTTTTTGTCCACGCGGACTCTCCGTCTGCAGCTATATACAAAAGCAAAGCGCTGACCAGGCATTATACAAACCAGAAGCAACCCCGCATCCAACATGATCCTCTTCTCCGCCCCGATTCACCCCTTTTTGGACATATAGCTCGATTATTTGTCCACTTTTTTTTTTTCGAAAAACAGCGTCAGCGCGAAGTCACGAACCTTTTGCGCACCGAAGCAAGGAGGCGATAAATCCGCACGCAAACGCGACGTCGCAAGCAGTCCGCACGCAAGCGCGCGTCACAAGCGACCCGCCCACGGACGCGATGCATCATGCCCCGCCCGCAGGCGCGCGTCGCAAACAGCTCACCCGAAGACGCGACGTGACGAGGCTTCCGCCTGCGAGCACGAAACGACGATCTATCCGCATGCGAGCACGAGGAGGAGTGCATCCTCGGGCCATCCCGCCACCTATGCGCTTTCATGACCCCAACCGCATAGCGAAACGCGTGGAGACGCCCACGACGCCCCGAAGCGGAAAGTCCGCCGCGACCGACCGTCAGAACCGCGACCAATCTCTTCTACCCAATGCGAAAAGCTCGCTACGGCGCTGCTCGTATTTTCGAGCGCGCGGACGAATGCGAACGCCCAGAATGCGCGCCAGAGAGCATGCGAGACGATCCATCGAGCGACGGTCCTTCAGCATGAGGTTTGTGACGGAAACGGTTTCATAGCCCATGAGAGACAACGCGAATCGCTTCGTCGAGTCAAGCCGCGCCTGTTCGGGGTTGAGGTGAATCTCATCGGAATCGTACTCGAGAGCGCATTTCGCATCGCGCCATAGAATGTCGGGAATAACGTAGCCACGCCCCGTCGTCATCGCCGCCCGCTCACTCAGGTTAATCCTTGCGTTCAGATCGGGCCGAGGCAACCCCGATCCGCCGTATGCTGGCGGAAGCGACAGCTTCAACGCAAGATCGATCTCGGGTGGCGACGCCGCACGATCAACGACGTAGGGCGAAACGCGACGGAGGATGCCGACTCCCGCCAAACCGGCAGAACGCTCGATAAAACCGCTGACCCTCCGCATGCTCGACAACGGCTCGCATCGAACCAGCGCACCCGATGATCCCGAAAGGAAAAGTCGCCGCAGAGCAGGCTCAGCGCCCAGATCACCCCGAGGTCGCCCAACTCGCAAGCGGCCTGAGCAACCGCAAGCTCGGGCTCGGGCACAAGCAACCCCGCGTTGCCGAGCAACGGAAATATCTATCGCTTTCGAAGAAGGAATTGCCGGAAGAATGGATGACGTCAACGCCTCGAAGCCGCGTTGCCCGCGAAAACGAATCCACCGTCGATACAACCTCGCAAGGCAGGCGAACGCCGCACCGGGCGACAAGCGAGAGATCTCGTTCGCAGGCGGCGGCATCAAAGCATGCAAGAACGCCCCCTGCTTGAGCCTTCGACCGCTTCGCGCGGCAAAACGGGCAACAAAGCTCGCGGCGCCAACGCCTAAGGCGGCGCACGTGTCAAGAGCATTGAACGGTGCAGCCACAATTGCATCGCCGATTTTCCATATAGAGCCACGCCCATAAACCCGCCCTCCTCGTTCCCCGATTGTAACGAGAAAGACCGGCAGCATCCTTCGCGAACGCCGGCGGCAAAGCATCGCATAGCTTGCCGAACCTCATGCGCTTACAGCGCAAAACGCAGCGCCGTCGAGCGCGATGCCGACGCCAAAGCAAGCCGACCACGCTGAAGATCCGTCTCGGCCAAAGCAGAAACCAACCATAAACGTCGAGAGCCATCTCGAAGGAAACGATGCACCGCAAACGCATCGGCAATGACGGCAATCTAGAGGTCGATAAGCTCCCCGAGCCCCACTGTACTATCCTGAAAATCTTCCACATCGGAAAACACGACGATACGTGCGTATTGCTTCTCGGTCAGCACGAGGACGCGGACCGTTCCGTCTTGGGACGCTTGACGTTCAGCGCCGAAAGATGGCTGGAAACCGCACGCCTGCTGGTAACCGCCCGCATATACACCTCAGGCTGCAAAAGCACATATCCGTCTTTCCTCAGGTACTCCCGAACTTCGTGTATGCGGTTTTCGTCCCCCTTTTGTTGGTGGGCTTGAGCATCACGATTATCCGCATGAGCTACTCCCTCACGGGCGTAACGCTGGAAAGAGGCAGCACCGTCGGCAAAATCAATAACTTTGCCGAGCTTTTCTCTACAGCGTGCTTAAGCGAAACAGCTGAAGCCGTCACCGCATCGGAGAGGCTCACGGTGCGCCCATCGAACGAAACAGTCGAGAAGGCGACCTTGCGTATCTCGCTTCGCTGCGACGCGGATAGCTTGAGGCTGCCGTCAACATGCTGGCGAGCAACGAGGTCAACGACAGGTCGAAAGGGTTCTATCAAGTCATCCGCCAAATTGAATGCGTTGAGCTGACTGCAATGATGAATCCCTATAGCGAGAATGAAGCCAGTAGTCACCAGCGCCCGGGCAACAAGGGCACGAACGATCGCGTACCCATAGTTCAAGGCGCTGTTGAAGGGGTCGTCGCATCTACGGTTAAGACCAGGATGCAGAAATTGAAAGTACTCACGAGCCGCGGCTCCTTCGGCGTTGCCCTTGTCGCCGGGCAAGACGCATCGCGTATAAGCGGAAACGACCTCCGCACCTTCAAGGCCGGCAATGGCCAGGGCGCGAGACTGATTCGCAATCTTCTGTTTGACGATGCGCTGCCAAATCTCGTCGCGTAGCTTGCGAGTCATAGCAACTTGAGCAGCGGTCACCTTGGCTTGACGCGCATTCGAAACCATGGGCACCACCATGGACTGCGGCATATGATTACGACCGAGTATCAAAACCATCACAGAGCTTTCCGCAAGAAGGCCAAGAGCCATGGTGGAGATACGAATGTTGGCCCCCATGCAGACGACCATGATGATATCCGCAAGCGGAATGGTGCACTCCGCATCCTCGCGAACGACCCGCAGCTGCCCGTCGGTCACATGGAGCTCGGACGAATGCTCGATCGATACAATGCGAAACGCCATAAGCCCTCCTCATTCGACGGCCGAACCAAGGAGGAATATACTATATTCCCACGTAAAACGCATAGGTTGAACGCCGGTCGCAAACTGGTCCGGCGTTCAACTGTCGCAGGCAAAAGAAAAGCCGACGGGGTGCCTCCCGTCGGCTCAAGATGATTCTATATCAGGTGTCGCACTCTTCGGCGCGGGCTAGTCTCGCCCGAGTATCGCAAGCTCGCAGTATCGGAACAGCACGTCGTCGTGGCTCGCGTCGGGGTTCTCCCTGATGAACTCTGCGAGCTTTTCGTCGACGCCGTCGATCTGCGGCACCTGCCCCATGAACCTCACGAAGTCTTCATGCGTGCCGTCGACGTTCCTATCGAACTGCTCGAGCTCCTCGCTCGCCTTCGACTTCTCCATCAGCCAACCCTCTTTCTTCCGACAATGGCGTACTCGTCGAAGCCGTCGATGACGAACGTGTAGGCGTAAGCCCGTCGTCTTGGTCGATGACGATCGTATCAACCTTCTTGCCTTCGAATCGAGCATGATACACGGTGTTTATCTCGCTCGTCACCTTGGCGTACTCGTCGGGCGGAAGCCAGATCCTTCTCTTCTTCAGCTCGCTGCTGATATCGTTGAACGCCGGTCGCAAACCGGTCCGGCGTTCAACATACCATTGCAGTAATCGCCACAGTCAGCGCAGCCAGGACAGATACCCATACGAGCCGTTTCGTCAGTTGCTCTCCCTGTCTTGCCATCAGATGCTTCCCTCCGGCGGATCGAAGCGATACCCCTCGCCCCGCACTGTTTTGAAATAGACGGGTTTCGACGGGTCGTCCTCTAGCTTGGAGTTGAACGCGGTCGCAAACCGGTCCGGCGTTCAACTTGGGACGGATTCAGCAGCGGCCATATCGTCTGCATCGAAAGGGATGCCCGCGGCGAGCTGCTTTTGTACGACCCTCAGTCCGGCGATGCGGTTCGCGGTTCGAAGCTGTTAGAATATCTCAGGGACGTGAACCTCTCGATAGGGGGGGAGGGAAGTCCGCCCCCGACTTGCTCAGGGTCGACAACCTAGAGCTGAGCAAAGGATTACGCTGACGGCGTTCTGAGGAGTGCGACATGACGATGACCGAAGCGGTGAAGAGGTTTCTCTTGGAATGGGACCCGACGGTGTTCGACGACGACGGCAGCGGTGTGAAACGTTGCCTCCGGCTGCGGTCGGGCAGGATGATATACCAGTATATTCCGTTCGACATTAAGCCTGGCGCGCGAATCGGCAGGCCGAGGCTCGTGTCGATCAACCCCGACGACTTCTCCGATATCAGATTTGCCGATAGCGATGAGTTCCACGAGTGCAACAGAACCGGTTTCGAAATCGGGGAGCTCGAGTAAGGGGCCGTTGCTGCGACTTTGCGTATGATCGTAAAAGAGCGGGACTTTGCGCTGGGGCATTCGGAAACCGTATAAACGTACTGAGCCCATGGAGGTTTCGATGGGGTTGAACGCCGGTCGCAAACCGGTCCGGCGTTCAACCAACGGAGTTCACGCGGTGCCGAAATACGACGATGGGGAGGAACCTGATGACTTGGGATGACATAGGGTGCGGATACGGGGAGATGCTGACCGTGACGACAAAGCGGGGGCAATACATACACGGGGTCCTCATCGACTTCGAGCTTGCGGAGGATGGTAATCTCGGTGAAGATTCCATCTCTTTGAAGACAGACGGGATACCGTCGATCACATTTCCTGAAAGCACGATAGCCGAGATAATGCCGCTCGGAAAATAGCCCGATAGACAAACAGCAAACAGAACCGCCTCCGAGCGGTTTTTCATTTCAAGCGACAGAAGCCCCGCGAGGGGCTTTTCTCATGCCCGGAAGGAGGCATATGGTAGCGACTTCGCATAAGAAGGAGCTGTTCGAGGACTACGAGGGCTTCGTTGAGAAGTTCAAGCCCAAGAAGACGACCGACGACTGCTACACGCCGCCCGAAATCTACGACGGTTGAACGCCGGTCGCAAACCGGTCCGGCGTTCAACGCACGCCCGTCGATACCAATCGAGGATTTTCAGGAATCCGCAGGCGCGGATTCGTGCACTCAAGGTCATCCCACAAGCACGATTCACATACCGGAGACCGTCCCGCAACATGAACGGATTCGCGTGCGCTGTCGCCCCGTCCCCCAGGACGAATCCCACCTGCCGTACCCGCAACAAAGGCCGAATCCCACCTGCGCACCCGCGACCGAAAGCCGAACCACTTTCGCGTCAGCGTTTGGAACCGAGGCATTTGCCGATCACGCCGACTTCGAGAGAGACGAGTCTGCAAAGAAAACGCCAGATGCCGTATATTTTCAGTAGTTGGCATCGCTGCGGTTCCGACCAAACGATCGGCCGCAAACCCCAGACGAGAGCCTTGCGTTTCGAAACGATATGCGGAGGTACATCATGATGAAAATCGCCAAGTACACGGACGATTGCATCGAATTCGACGACGGCACAACCATCTCTTACGACCATCACCGAGACTGCTGCGAGTGGAACTACGCCGATTTCAGCGTTCTCGACAATTATCCCGACGAGCTGAAGCTCAACTACGACCGTTTCGAAATCGAACCCGTCGATAAAACCAGATTCAATCTTTTTGCTGCATCGAACCAACGTTCATGGAATCCCCAAGAAAAACCGCGATTTTGATCCCGTGCTATTCGGAGCAGAACGGGTATTACTCATGCGATCTCGACGTGTATGTTCGCGATAAAAACGGCGATCTCCGCGAGCATCATTCGCTCGAATGCGAGCTGTACTAAGCACCTGACCGCCTTTGCGCTGAAGCTCGCTCCACGTGCGCGTTTTCCGAGGGTCAATTCCCATATTTGCGCGATTGGTATCAACAGGAGACGAATCGGACGCGTGTGAAGCGCTGATCGGAACCCGCATGCTGCCCGACCCACGCGTTTCCCAGGTCGGCCGAACGACAAATTCGGAAGTGCTGGAGAAACGCACGTCCGTCGATGCCAATCGGAGATTTCCGGGGAATCTGCACGGCCGATTTCGCGCACATGCTAACGCCTACCGCCAAGAGAACCTCCGAAGCGCCAACCGCACAGCCCGGGCGCAGTCGCGGCGCGAAGCACGGCGCCGCGTTCGTAGTAAAATGCGGAAAGTTTCGACCTACGCCGAAGGGAGCCCCTCCGATGACCTATGAAGAAGCCGCCGCAAAGCTGCCCGCCTTTTTTCGAGCCGATGCTGACCGACCAGTACGGCGCCGATCTGGCACGGCGCGTCATGGAGGGTGCGACGTGCGCCGAAGCTCGAGCTTGCGGGCGAACGCTCTGACCGCCACGCGCGAGGAGGTGGCCCGCGCGCTCGACGAGGCGGGAATTACCTGGGAGGACGTTTCCTGGTACGCGGACGCGTTCGCGATCAAAGACGCGGGCGAGCGCGCGCTGTGGGATCTGCCCCTGTACGAAGAGGGCAAGATCTACCTGCAAAGCCTCTCCTCCATGCTGCCGCCGCTGGTACTCGGCGCGGCGCCCGCATCGACATCCTGGACATGTGCGCCGCCCCGGCAAGACCACGCAGCTTGCGGCCATCGGGGGCAAAGGCTGCCGCATCACCGCCTGCGAAATGCATCCCCCGCGCGCCGACAAGCTGGAATACAACCTGCGGAAACAGGGGCGCGAGCAACGTGGTGGTCATGCGCACCGACGCCCGCCGCCTCGACGAGTTCTTCCGCTTCGATCGCATTCTGGTTGACGCGCCGTGCTCGGGCTCGGGCACGCTGCGCACGCGAGACCCCAAACTCGCCGCGCGCTTCACCGAGAAGTTGGTGCGAAAAAGCGTGAAGTCCCAGAAGGTGCTTTTAAGCAAGGCCCTTGACCTGCTGAAACCGGGCGGAACATTGGTGTACTCCACCTGCAGCGTACTCGAATGCGAAAACGAGGACGTGCTCCGCGAATGCCTGAAGGCAGCCGGAAAACGCGGCGTGTACGAAATCGAGCCCATCGAGATGGACGGCATTGAAGATCTTCCGCTTCTGCCCGCAAGCTGCGAGGGCGCGCTGTGCGTATGCCCCACCGAGCTTTACGAGGGCTTCTTCGTGGCGAAGGTGAGGCGCAGGGCGTAAACCCCGTTCGCGCCAACCGGGAACCGCCGCGAGAAACGTCATCTCGGGCACCTCGACAACGCCCGGCTTTCTCGACGGGAGATAGAACTCCCTGCATTCCATTTTGCAGTCGAGCGCCATGCGCGAGTCCCTAAACGCTCAATTCCGACTTGAGGGGCGGCAAGCGCCGCCTCGACGTTGGCGTTGCCGATGTTCGGACGGCAGAGCAGGCACGTCGGAAGCTTCAGCGGTTCCCCGTCGACAAGGCCTTTGATCACGTAGTCGTCACGGTAACCGGAAGTACTCCTCCACCATGTCCGCAATGCAGAGCACCACGGAATCGTGAAGGTCGAGCACCTCCATCTCCATCAGGTTGGCGATGGGAACAAGCTTCACGGACGGATCGCCCCCCCGCCGAGCAACATGCGGGGCTGCACCCCGCGCCAGGCTAGCGCCCGCGCCTCCACCTCCACCACGCCGCCGCCAGGCGTGCGCCCGTCGTGTTGCTGCATTCCATGTCAGGCGTACGCCCAGCATGTCGCCGCATCCCGCGCCCCTCAAGCGCCGAGTTCCGCTCCGCCTCCCTCCTGCCGCGCCCCTCATCTCGATAAAATGGACAAAAAAGCCAGCGATTTGTCCACATGAAGCAGGTAAACGTTTTTGCTTGCGATCGAAGAAGCACGAGCGCATCAGTGCCTCACGTATTGCCTGATCAGAGGCTTGTAGCCAAGATCCTCGAAAACAAAGCTGCGCGACAGGCGACAAAATGATGCCCTATGGACAAAAAAGCGAGTTATTTGTCCAGTTTTCGAAGAAAAGCGTCGGAATCGAGCCACATGCAGCGTGAACCGCATACGACTCGAACCGCATGGCCTCCGACGGGACAGGGCGAACGGCATGCGGCGCGAACCGCATGGCCTCGGCGAAATCAATATCTCAATTTTACTTCCCTAAATTGCAAAAAAGTGATAGGATTTTACCTTGCGTCAAACGCAATGCACCATTAGCTTAGTTGGTAGAGCAGGGGACTCTTAATCCCAAGGTCGAAGGTTCGAGTCCTTCATGGTGCACCACTTGATCCTTCACGAGCCCCTTTTCGGGGCTCGTTTTGTTTCCCCGGTTACGCAAAAGCTATTCGACCCCGCCGTTCGCTCTGACACGAGGACGCGGCTTGGCGCACGGCCGCCGCGCAAACTGAGCCGCAAGATATTTACGCCGTGCAGGCAAACAGCACGATCCCCAGACGTCCTCGGCGCTGCATCGCGCGCGGCATTTCACAGTGCTACGTCGTGCGTGACGTTCCGCAGTGCCACGTCACGCATGGCATTTCGCAGTCCCGCGCCTCCCGCAGCTCATCAGCCGCACGCCCCTACAGCGCCGTTCCCTCGTCGGCGTGTACAAACCGCTCATATCGACGCCTTCGAGCTCGAGGAGGCTCGCTTGATGTGAAGGCCGCCTGCATAACCCGTCAAACTGCCGTCGGCGCCCACCACGCGATGACACGGCACGATGATCGATATCGGATTGTGCCCCACAGCGCCTCCGACCGCAAGCGAAGACGTGCGCCGCCCTCCCCTACGCGCGCCCACCTCACGCGCAATGTCGCCGTACGTGGTCAGCTGGCCGTAGGGAATCTCGCGCAGGATGTCCCACACAAGCATCTGAAACTCCGTGCCTGCGGGAGCCAGCGCCACCTCAACCGTCGGCACCTCGCCCGCGAAATACGACGTCAGCCACGCACGTGCACGCTCGATGTGCTCGCTGTCATCGGCCACGATGCGCCCAAGCGTGCGACCATGGTATTTCTGCCCCTCGATCCACAGACCCGAAAGCCCCTCGGCGCGAGACGCCAGCGTGATGACGCCCACGGGAGATTCCATCGTCGAAAAGAGCCATGTCGAAAACAGCAGCGGACATTTCGAAACTCCTTTCAAGGGACAGCACCCGAAGCAGGACCGCGGGGCAAGCTGGCCCGTGCCGAGGCCCGAAAGCAGGACCGCGGGGGCAAGCTGGCCGTGCCGAGGCCCGAAGCAGGACCGCAGGGCAAGCTGGCCGTGCCGAGGTCCGAGGGGGCCTGCGAGACAAGCTAGCCGTACCGAGGTCCGAAGCGGGTCAGCGGGACAAGCTCGCCGCGACGAGCGAAGACCGAAAGGCCAAGCCCGAGACCCCCGTCAGACGATCGCGACGGCATAACGCCGGGCTACGCGATCGCGAAGATCGTGCACGGCGACAGCATCCCCGTCAGACGATCACGACGGCGTAGCGCCCGCACTGGTTGTACAGAGACTCGAACGCACCCCAATTGCGTGCGACCTTCCCGGAGAGCGGATCACTCACCATAATACCACCGTCATGGCCGTACATGACCACGCAATGCTCGTTTGAGTAGGCGTTGTATCCATACAGCGACATGCCGAGCGGCACGGGAGAGCTCATGTACACGGTCGTCCACACAAGCACGGGATACCCCTTGTCGACGTATTCCAACAACGTGGAGAAAGAAGCCCCCGAAAGGTTGATCGCACGTTCAGCTGCGCCGTGGCTCACCAGATAGCGGTTGGCCGCATCGACGATCGCGGGAGGGTAACACTCTCCGAGCCCTGTCATGTTGTATGCGTTTCCCGCGAAGGCGTTCACGTAATCCCAATTGGAATGGCTCAGGTACTTGTCGTACACCTCGGTCTTCCCGACATCGTATCCGAAAGCACGCAAGGCGATGACGAGCGATACCGACTCGCATCCCCAGGGAAGTTCGGGATTTTGGTAAAGCTCGGGCACATGCTCGCGAATGTCCCAATTCACATACCCAAGCTCGGCGTCTCTCGAGTCTCCGTACTGGGCGTGGATCATATGCCATATGAAGTTGTAGCCAAGCGTTCCCTTGCCGAACGCGTCGTGGTTTTGACTCGCGATGTAACCGATGCTGCGATGCACCACTCCTCCGTACAGAACCCGCTCGGAGCCATCCGCCTCGCGTACCTTCATGTAGGGCCTAAGCTCAGGTTGCGCTTGATGCAATCATCGGGGAAGTTGACGAGAACAGCCGTGTACTTCACGCCCGTTGCCGTCTCTTTGTAGATCGGGTCTTTGTCCTCGGCCAAGTTGTACGCATAACTCGACATCTTCGTGGTATCAAGCGTCAGGCTGTCGCCGGATCCCTCCAAAACGTCGTCCCATTGCACGGCGGTGCCGTATTCCAAAAAGCCTGCAGCCTTCAAGCCCCTCGCCCATCATGGCCTCGCGTGCATGCTTCGGAACCTCGGTCACCACGCGAATACCCGCGTTGCCGATGCGCACCGAGCAGCCTGCGTACCTCATGACGTTGTCAAGCCCGAAAAGCCTTTTGCGCCGTGTAAAGCCTTGCCCGATTCGTCGTACGTCAACCGCCAAACGTACATGCCGACCGGGTAGTTGTCATACGAGGCGACATCGCCTTGGCTCTTATATACGTCTCTTCGAAATACACGGGGCTTTCAACTTGCTCCTCGATCGGCTCGCTTCCCACGGCCTCGAGGGCGGCGTAGCCTTGCATCCCGTCGGCAAGCTGCACGAACGCATAATCGCCGTAGCTGTCGAGAACCCTCACCTGCTCGTTCGCTTCAAGCGTGCGGAGAGGATCGCCCGTCATGAGCGCCGATGCGTACACCGACGATCCGGGGCGAGCGTAGCCGTCCCAAGCATCGGGAGCAGGCTGGTCGTCGGGGCGCACGAAGCGCTTGTCCACGTGCAAACGCGCATCGTCCCGCCGATGAGCAGCGGATCCTTCCGCACGTCCCCTCCGGATAGACCACCTCGTAGAAAGCGTCGATCCCTCCACGATGACGACCCGATCCCCTCGGTCAAGCGCTATCGAGGACGCCGGCACGCCGTCGGCGTGCTCATCCCGTTCCCCGTCTCACCCATGCAGGATAGCTCCTCTCCCGTTCCACATGCCGTCGCCCATCCGACAGCCGACCTCATCGCATCTCCAACCGCTTCGCGCAGACGTCGCCCACGCGACGGCAGGACAGGCGGCGAGCCCGCCTTAGAGCCTCTTCCCCATGGGAAGGGGGTCGCACCTCGATCATGGGGCAGCCGTCGCACTCCTCGGTGACCGGTGTCCACATCGTCCCAGGAGATCTCCTCGTAGCCGAGTGCCCGGTAAAACGCCACCGCCCCGCCGCGCGCCACGAACCGCAGCTCGCCGTAGCGCGCGAGTGCATCGTCCATGAGGGCGCGCCCCACGCCATAGCCGCGCCAATCGCGGTTGACCACCACGGGGTTCACGTGCGCGACTTCGTTGCAGCCGACGAGATGATGCGGCACAAGCCCACGCATACGTCGTCGGCGTTCACCGCCACCGTCACGTTGTCAAGCGAGGGAATGCGGTCCATGCCCTCGTTGTATAAATACCAGTCGATCAGCTCGCGATCCTTCTCCCGAGCAGGCCTGCAGCGTGAACAATTCCGACATTCCCACCCTTCCGTTCCAAACTCGACGACGCCGCTCGTCGATGCGATTCGCGCGGATCAGCCGCATCTCGGCAGACGAGCGAGCGCATGCTCCGCGCCTCGGATGCCAAAGGATACGACCATGCCGCAGATGCGCAAACATCATGGCCGGACAAGTTAAACCCCGCATAACGAACGCCGCCCGCCTTCGCAGGCGGGCGGTGCGCGTTTTACATAATGGGCTCGACGTAAATCTTGTTACGCGAGTCGGGGATGGCCTTCTTCGCCAAAGCTCAGCCGCACCTTGCGCGATCATCGGCAGAAGATGCGTCGGCACGCCCATGAACATCATATCCTCGCCGATATCGGTGGCGGCGCGACATCCGTAGCAGCCGAACGTGATGTTGGGCTCGTCGTTGGTCAGCGGCAGAAGCACCGCCTCCACGCACATGGAGTTGAAACCCGACGCGTGGAAGTCGTGACGGTGACCGTGTAGTAGCTCATCGACATGCACAGCCACATCATCTGCTCGGGCGTGCCCGTCACCACCACCACCTCGGGCTTGCGCACCGTCTTCGCCAGGGGGGCCACGTAGGTGGCGCGGCGGCTCTTCGGCGGCAGCGTGGGACGCTCGGCCACCATGCGCGCCGCCGCCCGGCGTTGACGACCTTGTGGAACAGCACGTAGATCTCGCCTGTCGCCAGCTTCTCGGCACGCCCGTCATACCGAAGATGGACGCCGTCGGGGCACGAATGACGGTGCGGCGGCATGAGGATGGAAGCGCCTCGACGCGCCGCCATCATCGCTTGGCAGAAACGCAGGTTCTCAGGCGGCATGGGCACATCGGGCAGGAGCTCGTCTTTGTCGATGAGGCTCACTGCAACCGGTTGCCAGCGAAGCCCCAAGCTCTGCATGATGGAACGTTGGTACCGGCGTACTCCGCGCGAAGCTCGTCGGAGATGGGCTCGGCGCGGTCCTCGTCTGCGAAGGGGTTGTAGGTCGCATCGCCTGTGGCCTGACCAAAAGCGCGCGCTTCGGGCAGTTGCCCGAGCACGTGGTGCAGCCCACGCACCGCTCGGGATGAGCGGCGTAAGGATATCCTCGTCGTTGAACTCCAGCACGTCGCAGGGCAAAACGCCACGCACAGACCGCATTGCACGCAGCGGTTCGCGTCGTTGGTAATGGTGTAATCAGCCATTCGTTCCTCTTCTTGTATAGCATGCCGGCGCCTTCGCGCAGGCGAAAACACGGCGTCGGACCCTGTCGCACGAGCCGACGCCGCACTCCTCTTCTACCGATCTCCGACGCCGCGCAGCTCCTCTTGCACCACGGCGGGTACACGCGCTTGCCGGCGGAGTTCGTCAGATGATACGAGCAGAACGGGATCGCGCGTCCATCGGGCACCGTCACCATCATGGAGCACTCCCGCAGACGCTGCGTGTCCATGGAGACGGCGTCCATGTAGTTCATGATGATGATGGAAAGGCCCGTCTTCACCTCGACGCCCTTCTTGTACAGAATGTCGAGGAACACCGAACCTTGCGGAGAGTCGGGGACTAAACAGCCCGCCGCGTACTCCTCCATGGTCATGCGGCGCGTCGCCGGGTAGAATCCGCTTTTCATGCTCGGCGTCCTCGCTTTTAACGAGGAAGACGCCGGTGTCGCACAGGGGGTTCGAGCAGCCGAGCGGCCAGATGTCGCGCACCTCGAGCAGACCCCTGCGACTGATCGGCCAGGTTGAAGATGACGTCGCCCGCGCTCATGGGCATGGCGCGCTCGGCGTCGAAACGACCCGACGTGAACGCAGGCTGCAAAGCCAAGCCCGCCACCACGTCGGAGTTATCGAGCGCGAAGCGCAGAAGATCTCCGAGCTGGCAGTCGTTCAGACCCGCGACCACGGCCACGGAGAGCACCACCTGGATGCCCACCTCGCGGCAACGCTCGATGGCGCGCAGCTTGACGTCGAGGATGTCGCGGCCGCACGTCGCCTGTACACGTCGCCGGTCACGCCGTCGAACGAGGTACACGCCTGAGGCCCGCGGCCACCAGGTCTTCCAGGTAGCCGTCGCGCGCGGCGATGACCAATCCGTTGGTGTTGATCTCGATGCCCCAAAAGCCCTTCTGGCGACCCATGTAGATGATGTCGATCAGATCCTTGCGGCACGTCGGCTCGCCGCCTGTGATCTGCACGGCGCCGTCGGTTCCCACCGCACGCACGATGGTGTCGTACATGGCGCCGATCTCGTCCATCGTGGATCGTCCTCGCCGCCCTCGGCGCTGGCGAAGCACACGGGGCAGCGCAGGTTGCAGTTGCGCGTGACCTCGATCTCGAGCAGCGTGCCGCGACGCTCGTGGCGAGCGCACGTTCCGCAGCCCACAGGCACGGGCCGGTGACGGGCTCGGTGTTCACGGGCTTGGTTTTCGGGAAAGACTCGGAGCGCAGCCACTGTAATGCTCGGCGTCGGGCCACATGCGCGTGTCGAGCTTGCCGTGCTCGGGGGCAGGTGCGGGTCATCCACACGACGCCCTCGTCGTCGGCGTACACGCGAGCGGGAAGCTCCTTCAGGCACGTCGGGCAAAGCGCCGTCGTCTTATGTAAATCTCGCATTGCAAATCCTTCGGTTGATGTCAGCTAGTCAGGCGGATCGGAGATGCGCCGGCTGCCCAAAGCTCGCAGGTCGTTCGTAACGTCAGCGAGGGTTTCCGCAGTGCGTCGAATTGGCGTGAAAGCCCGCCGAAGCGTACTTTGGTACGCGAGGCGGGCTTGGAGCGCCAAGGCGGCGTGCTGCGGGAAACCGCGGCGTCGGATCCTTCCACCCGCTGCGTCAGGGCAGGCGGAACCCGTTACTGTCGATGTACTGACGGGGTCATGCTCTTCGTTGGGAGGCGTGCACACGCGAATGCCCATGAAATCGACCCACTGCAGCACGCGTTTGGGCACGAACAGCTCGTTTTGGAACCGGGCGGCCTGCTCGATGGCCCTCATGCAGGAGATGGCGTGCGCCAGATCGACCTTCTCGTCGATGTCGGCGATAGGCGCGAAATAGGCGATGGGGATGTTCTTCTCGGCGGTCTTTTCCATGTACGCGTCGAGCGCGGGCTTGCCATTGAGGTTGTAGTACACGCCTTGGTGGTTGATGTCGGTGTTGTACGACGTGCCCACAAGCGACGTGCCGCACTCCTGGCAGGGAGCGCATACGAAGCCGGGGGTTCCTTGAGACTGGAAGTAGTCGAGCCACTGGAACGCCTGCGTGATGTGAGACTTCGGCATGGTGGGAATGGCGCCGCCGACGGACACGATGTGCTCGTAGCCCATGGCGTAGATCTGGTTGAACGCATCGTCGAAGTGGTCGTCGAACGTCGCGCCCTTGTCGGTGATGTAGTGGATCTCCATCGGCCACGGACCGATCTCGTCGTAGGTTTTCTTCATCAGCTCGACGTTCTCAGCGGCGTGGTGGAAACGAAGAAATCGTACGTTATCTTGTCGGCGGAAGGATCGGCGGCGACGAGCGCGTCGTTTTCACGCTGCAGCTCGATAAGCGCGTGCATGCACGCCTCGGACACGTCGAACAGGCTCCGCTTGAAAAACTCGGCGGCCTGCTCGTCGGTGAGGAACCCGCCGTGCTTGGTGGTCAAGCGCGTTTCACCATGCCCGGGATGGGGGCTTGCTGAACACCAGCAGTGCTTGCATCTTTTCTGCCACTTGTCTCTCCTTTGATCTTCTCCACATCAAGCGCTGCGTCTCGTCGTCGAAGACGCGCAACGCAAAGTTGCCGGTTATCTTGAAGGCGATCCTTGGGGCTTCGCCCCGAAACGACGGAGCGCGGCCCTTACGCCTCGTCGTCGGAGGACCCGCAGGCCGAGAACCCGACCAGCCAGCTCAACTCCCCCGTCGTCTTTGCGGATCATGCAGTCGATGGCGTTGTACGACCACGTGCCGATCATCGGCTCGCTTTGATCGAGCGAGCACGACGTCAGGCAGTTCACGTTGGACTCCCACATGCCCCCATCGTATGGCGCCGAGGTCATCCATTCAGGATGCCACCATCCGTAGTCCGCATTTATTAGACCGTCTCTCATACGTATTGTATCCAATTTGAATCGCGCTTCGCCCTTGTCGGTCGAAATAACGACGCAATCGCCCTTCGCAAGGCCGAGCGAGACGGCCGTGCTCTCGCTCATCTCGACGACGGGAACGGATCGCGCTTCCTGAACTCCTCGTTGTTCAGGTACATGGAGGCGTTGTAGGGCTGCTTGCGGGCGCCGGTGATCAGCGGCATGTGAACCCAGCCCTCGGCCTCGCGTGCGGCGACGAACTCGGGGCTGCAAAGCCTTCGCGGCTCGCCGGGCTCGGGCAGGCGCTGGCCGCCGAGCTCGGTGAGGATCTCGCTTGCCAGCTCGATCTTTCCCGTGGTGGTGGCAAACCCCTTCCGCCGCCCGTCGCCGTCGAACTCGAGATGCTTGGCGTATGCGGGCGGCTGGAAGCAAAGCCCTAATTCGCAATACGTCTCCCAGTCCATGCCGCTCGGCGCGAGCGTGGCGGCGACGGCGTCCTCGAACGTCTCGTCGGGCCATTCGTCAAGCTGCCCCATGCGCAATCCGAGTTCGCGGAATATCTCGTAGTCGTTTTACGCTCGTAATAAGGCCGGACCGCCTTCGGTCCGCCGTAGGCGATGTTGGCGGCGCCGCCGTGCGCCTGAAACGTCGCCCCTCGATAGCGCCCGCAGAGGGAAGGGCGTAATCGGCCAAAGCCGCGGTGGGCGTGAGGTAGTAATCGAGCACCACGATGAGGTCGAGCTTCATCAGAGCGTCGTAAACGCGATGGGTGTCGGCGTAGGTGAGCAAGGGGTTGGTCGCCTCGACGATGAGCGCGCTCACCCTGTACGGATCGTCCGTCTCCATGGCGTGAAGCACCAAATCGGGATGAGCCGACGTGAGATAGCGCGCCGGAAGCTTGCGCCCGAGCCGATTCGTCAGGCACGCGACCTTCTTGTAGCCGTCGTAGCTCTGCAAAGGCGTGACGCCGGCGTTGAGGCTGAGCGCCTCAAGCGCGGAGGCGTGCCTCGAGCGTCAGCTCGAGATCGACCTCGGGCACGAAGTCGCTCCCCTCCGCGAGCACGCACGCGCCCGCCTGTCGACGTTGCGGTGACGGCGCGCAAGCAGCAGATGGCGCGATGCGTCGGGGCGACCGAAGCGCCCACCTGATCGATTCCGCGGCCGGAAACCAGAACGGACGGGTGATCGCCCGCGAACAGGCGCGCGGCTCTTCTGATGTCATCGGCGGGAACGTCGCAAATCTCGGCCACGCGCTCGGGGGCGTAGGCGGCCACATGCTCGACGAGCTCGTCGTAGCCCGAGCACCATGCATCCACGAAATCGCGATCGACCAGGTCCTCGGCGATGATGACGTTGATGAGCCCGAGGGCCAACGCGCAGTCGGTGCCGGGTTTCGGCGCGATCCACAGATCCGCGAGACGCGCCGTCTTCGTGAAGCGCGGGTCGATCACGACAAGGGGCGTGTCGGACTTGCCCACCTGCAGGATCGCTCGCCAAAACGCGGAGTTGTCGGACTCCGCGGGATTGGTTCCCCACAGCACCATGCAGCCCGTCTCGGGGGTGAGATCCGCCTCAACCGTCCACCCGAAGGTGAGCACGTCCATCCAGATGCGCGGGTTCCAGCAGATCTGTCCGATGCCCATGTTGTTGGGAGAACCGACGAGCGTCATAAACCGGTGCAGGGGCCAAAACGAGGTATGCGGGCCGCCGATCATCGAGGCGAGCGTTCCGGCGCCGTGCTCGGCGATGAGCGCCTTGAGGCGACAAAGCGATGTCGTCGAGCGCATCATCCCAGCTCACACGCTCCCACTCTCCTCCGCCGCGGACGCCGACGCGACGCAGGGGATAGTTGACGCGATCCGCTCCGTCGAGCACGTCGAGGTTCATGCACCAACGGCGGCACCCCGCCAGAATCCGCTCATCGTAGGGGTAGCGCGTCGGATCAGGCGCAAGATCGACGACGCGGCCGTCCTCGACCGTCGCCGTGAAACCGCAGAGGTATCCGCAGAAATGGCAGTTAGTCTTCTTAAGCTCTCGCGTCACCGCACACGCACCTTTCACTTTCATCCCATCCGTCTCGCACGGCGCTTCATTTCGAGTCGGCAAGCGCGCCAAGACCCTTGAACGTCCGCTCGCTGCCCCCTTCGCGCACGACGCCGAGCGTCTCGTCGAAAAGGAAGCGGTACTTCATCCACGCGCCGACGCGCGCCCAGTCGATGCGCCATGAGTACAGCAATTCGAGGAAATGGAGAACCTGCACGTAGGGCTGCGCCATGTTCAGCTGGAAAGCGCAACTCATGCACGCGGTCACGATGGCGTCGGCGCCGACTTCGACCGCCTCTTCGCCGTTGCGTCGCGCGATCTTGTCGGCGGCATCGGCTTTCCCCGCCGCACGCACCGACGAGCCGCAGCACAGCGAACGGCTCCGCGTGTGCGCCGGATCGACGAAGGAACCCGCGGGGAAGCATGTCGCGCAGTCCGTCGGCGAACTCGCCCTTTTCACGATCGGGGCACGAATCGTGCGTGCACAAGACCACCGGAGCCGACGCATCGCCTTTCACCATCGAAGCGGCGGTGCGCTCGTCGATGCGGTAGCCGAGATCGGCCAAGACGCGCGGAAGCACGACCACGTCGATATGCGCGCACCTCTCGTCGAGCGCCAGGCCCTCGCGCAGCGCCTTCACGCAATTCGGGCACGCGGCGACGATGCGCTCGATCCCCGTGCCTGCCAGATGATCGCACAACTGCACCTGAACGACCTCATCAGCTCGTCGCCGTCGACCTCGTAGGACAAGATCTTGCCGCAGCACAGAAGAGAAATCCCGTCGACCGCCCCGCGTTCGACGAGCGTGTCGTAGACCGCCGAGACCAACGGCACGGCGTAGTTCACAAACGAGCATCCGGGAAAGAACAGCGACGTGCATGCAGGCAGCGAGCCGTCTCCCGCGACAAGACGGGCGTCGCCGCCCGCGTCGTCGAACGTCACGACATCGCCCGTCAAAGCGTCAGTGAAACGATATTCCCCATAGAGCAACCTCCTTGTTGCGTTTTCGGGAACCTTATCGTCGATAGGGCCCCGTAAAAGCAAAAAGAAGCGGGGCCGGCAAAGCCGGACCCCGCAACGAAACCGCCCTAGCGCGCGGGATCTTAAGACGGTCGGGCGCGCACCCGAAACCCATCCCCCGCCGCATTCGAAAACGGCCGAAGCGAAACGATCCGCTTCGAAGTTCTCAGGCCCTCGCCGCTGCGCGAGCGGGGGCCGAGAGCAGCCCGGTCAAGCGGGCGAACACGTCATCCTAGTAGATGTTCTTGCCGTAGGTCCACTTCGACACGAACTCCGCGTCGGGCTTCGCCACGCGCTCGTAGTAGCGAATCTCGCCGGGGGATCGGCGCACGGTCGTCGGTGTTGACGACCAGGAAGCGCAGGATGCAGCCGCCGATGAGCACGAGCACGGGAGCGACGACCTCGGAAGCCACGCCATGACCGCCCACGTACAGGATGAACGGAAGCACCAGGCCGCAGCCGACGATGCCGATCCAAAACGCGGGAGCGTAGGAGCCCTTGACCCAACGCTTCGCGGCGGCCTTCGCCGTCACGTTGCCGGCGCCCAGGAAGGACAGGACCATGGTCATGAGGACGATGATCTCGGTGACGACCAAGATGATGTCGACCACGTGCAGGATCGAGAGCACGACCTCGGAGACGATGAGCGACTCGAGCGTGATCTGCGCCGCCAACCGCCGACCGAAAGCACCACGGCGGCGCAGCCGGTCGAGATAGCCGAGATGGTGAACAGCACGGGCAGAGCCGGGTCGCCCAGAAAGCGTGCGCCTTCAGGGTCGACAGCATGATGCCGGTGTACATCATGATGCACAGGCCGAAGAAGCCCGCGATGATCAGGAACACGCCCGGCTGCCGGCTTCAGCGCTTCAGAGAGAGGCGCGAAGAACGTCCAGCTGTCGCCAAGGTAGGCGAGCAGGTACAGAAGCGCGAACACCGCGGCGATGACCAGGAAGGTCGCGCCCCACTTGATGATGGACTTCGCCGTGGTCCACACGCGCCAGAAGACGCCGGGCTGACCGAGGTCGACCACCAAGAAGACGCAGCCGATGGCGATGGCCACGAGCGACCAGAACACCGGCATGGCGAACACCTCGCCGTAGCCGGGCACGACGAACGTGTTGAAGATGGCGGACAAGAACAGAATGCCGCCTGCCAAACCGCCCAGGAACAAGTACAGGGCGATAGGCGGTTCCCAGTAATGATGCTTCATTATGCCTTGCCTCCCAACTCAGGAATGTAGTAGATCTGAGGCTCGGTGCCGAACTCCTCGAAGAGACGCTCGGTCTTGACAGAGCCGATGAGCTTCGAAACCTCGCTGTTCGGATCGTCGAGGTCGCCGAAGATACGAGCCTTCTGGTGGCACGTCTCCACGCAGTACGGCTGCGCATCGGGATCGTTTTGACGCTTGTCGCGGCAGAACGTGCACTTGCGCACGAAGCGATGCAGGCGAGACTCGAGATGCGACGCGTCGCGCATGCCGTAGGGGCAGGCGTTCACGCACACCTTGCAGGACAGGCACTTCTGAGGATCGACCCATACGGTGCCGTCCTCGTCCTGCTGGCTTGCGCCCGACGGGCAGCAGGGAACGCACTCGGGGTTGGCGCAATGCATGCACAGACGCGGAGTCCAGCTCTTGTGAACATTCGGCCACGTGCCCTGGGCGCCCTCGGTGACCACGGGGTTGTAGATGATGTCGAGCGGCAGCTTGTTCCATGTACGGCAGGCAACCGTGCAGGAATGACAGCCGATGCAGCGACGCTGATCGATGACCATAACGTAACGAGTCATTGTTTACCCTTCCTACTCGATAGCCGTCTTATTCGCTCAGAGGCTCATACGACATGCTGTAGCGCTTGCCCGTCGCCTCGTCGAGCAGGTTGCCCTGCTCCGCATCGTAGATGTAACCGTAGTTCGCGTCATGGTAGGCGCCGGTTTCGGATCCATCAGCCAGCCGCTGTTGGGATCGTAGGCATAGGGCATGTCGCCGAGAACCGCGTAACCGAGCTCGGCGTTCCACGTCAGGTTCGCGGGAACCTCATACGGCGCAGCCTGTCCGGGATAGCAGCGGATGCCCGCCACGAACTTGATCTCCTGGCGATCCATGGTGTACATGGTGCCCGTCGCGTCGTCGACGAGGCACTCGTTGGCGGCGTCGTAGCGCCATCCGTGTACGCGTCGATGTAGGCCTTCGTTTTTCGGGTCGATGAGCCAGCCGGACTCGTCGAGTTTGAAGTGCGTGTCCTTCTGGAACAGGCCGTCGTTTTGCCACACCCAGTAATAGCCCTCGGGAACTTCCTTGGTGGGCTCGGGCTTCTCGAAGGATCTTCTCGCGGCAGAGCTTCTCCTGGCTCGGCATCACGTGAATGCCGGGCTCGGCGGCGGAGCCGGGATGGAGAACTGAGCGTCAGCGGGCTTGTAGCCGTGATCGAGCTCGGTGCACTTGTAGACCTTGCACAGAAGGCCGCGGTTGGCCCACGAGCCGCCCATCGGATCGCAATGCTCGGCGTCGACCGACGTCAAGACGTTGACGTTGGATTCGAGGCAGCCGAACGGATTGTCCAGGTCGGCAGAGCCGTCGCGCTCGGGGAACCACCAGCCGCGCGGCGCGAACACCACGCGGGGATCCACCTCGGGCTCCACGTTCGCGCGCATCTTGATGCGGCCGCGACGCGTCTCGATCCAGCACCAGTCGCCGTAGGCGATGCCCATCTTCTCCGCGGTCTCGGGTTGATGGAGAAGTAGGGATCGGGATACAGGAAGCGGATGCCCTGCATCTGGAAGTGCTCGGGTGATGGTAGGGCATGAAGCCGCCGCCCGTGGTGAGCACCAGCGGGTACTCGTCGAGCAGCTCGGGCGTGTCGATGGGGTTCTCGATGGTGCCGATGTAGGTCGGCATGCCGGCGTAACCCAGCTCGCGCAGGATGGAGGAGTTGCACTCGACCTTGCGGAAGGCGTCCAGAAGCCGCCGTTGGACTCGTACTTCTTCTGGTGCAGCGGCGGATAGTACATACGTACCATCTCGACGAACTCGTCCCAGTTGGCGACGGGAAGGCCGAGCGGGGCGATGATCGCGGAGTAGGCCTCCTCGATGGTCTCCCACGGCCAATCGGCCTCGTCCTGGCCGCATGCGATGCCGAGCTTGCGCCAGAAGGTGAAGTCGTCGTGACGATCGTACTTCGGCTGGATGGCGCGGCGGCCGCCCATGACCGAGTCGGTGGCGCCGTAGTGCGTGACGATGATCGGACGCTCGAGCGCGCCTGCAGCCGGGAACACGTAGTCGGAGAACAGGGCGGTCGGGGTCATCCAGTAATCGACGGTCACCAAGAACTCGCACTTCTTGAGGGCGGCGAGGGTCATCTTCGCGTCGCCGTAGGAGTTCACCGGGTTGGTGGCGTTGCAGATGAGGGCGCGGACCTGATACGGATCGCCCGTGAGGATGGCCTTGAACACCGACGGGCCGTGAGCCTCGCAGAACCACTCGGAGGGCAGCGTCTTGCCCCACGTGCGCTTCGCGTTGTCGGAGATGAGCTGGTAGCCGGGCCAGGTGGTCAGCTTATACTTGTCGGAGCCGATCTGCTTGCTCTTCTGCTCCTCGGGAAGACGCTCGTTGAGCTCGAGCTCCTCGTCGGTGAGGAAGTTGAGCGCGGGACCGGGCATGCCGTCGCCGCCGGGAACGTCGAGGTTGCCGCAAACGGCGCGCAGCAACGCGAGCGCATGGGAGCCGGTGGTCGAAGCGCGACCGATCTGGTCCCACGTGCAGCCCCACTGGATGCAGCCGGGCTTGTTCATGGCGTACATGCGAGCCGCGGCGCGGATCTGGTCGGGCTCGAGCCAGGTGATGGGGGCGGCCCACTCAGGCGAGTACTGGGCGACGTGCTCCATGAGCTCGTCGAAGCCCTCGCACCACTCGCCCACGAACTCCCAGTTGACCAGGCCCTCGTAGATGACGGTGTGCAGAAGCGCCAGCGCGAGAGCGGCATCGGGCGGGACGCAGCGGCAGCCACAGGTCGGCCTTGGAGGCCGTCTCGGGTAGCGCGGGTCCACGACCACGATCTTCAGGCCGTTCTTCTGCAGGTCGGTGTAGCCGTCCATGCCGCCCAACGTGGAGGCGCCGGGGTTGAAGCCCCAAAGGATCAGCGAGCGGGCGGTGCCGAGGTCGGTCTCGAACGGAGACCAGCCCGGCGACGCACGTCTCGGCCATGAAGGTGGGGATCCAGCACAGGAGCGCGTTGTGGAAGCCGTTCGGCGTGCCGAACAGGTTCAGGAAGCGACGACGCGCGAAGTCGTCGGTACGCGTCGTGCCGCCGGCGGACGCGATGGCCTCGGCGCCGCTTTCGGCCTTGATCTGGTTGAGTCGATCGGCGACCTCCTGGATAGCCTGATCGTACGGGATCTGCCCCACTTGCCCTCGCCCTTCTCGCCGACGCGCTTGAGCGCGTGGTTGATGCGGGCGGGATGGTTGACGTGCAGCAGCGCGCTGGTGCCGCGGCAGCACAGACCGCCCTGGCTCGAGTAATCAGGATCGCCCTTGATCTTGATCACATCGCCATCCTTAACATAGGCGAGCACGCCGCAGTTAGCATGGCAGAAATAGCAGAGCGACTTAACCACGGTGACGCCATCTTGGTTGATGTCGACCTCGGTCGATTCCGTATCAGGACACACGAGGTCTTTGAAACCGCTCGACGTCTTCGAAATCTCCGTCATCTACCTTCCCCTCTTCTTCTCGTCTTTTCGCTTTCAACGACTTACAAGAGCGTTCCGCGAGCGCAAAACGCCCTCACGTTCGCAATACGCCGTCAGAGTTTAGCCGAGCGAAGCGTCTCGAGCATCGAACCGACAGGTTGGAAAGCCGCGAAACCCTCTACACCCCTCGGTATGACGCCCTCACGAGCCGGCGACCCCCTGACGACGGCTAGAACACCCCGCACGCGGCCGCTCTCTCCCAACGTTCGCGTGCGAATGCACCTAGTCAAACTGGGATTATAGCGATGGTGTTCAATAGTGGCTACAATCCCTATTGTTTTCCGACAAGTGGCGATCATGGGCCCATGATCGACCAGGTCGACCCGGCGACGGAAAACCCCTGCGGTCGAAGATGCGAAAGCGCCTGAAGCACGCGATGTTCCCCCCTCCTCCTTGCATGTTTCGTGCCGGCGCGAACGAGCGGGGGGGCGCGCACGCACGGAGCCGACGTGCGTCTCATCTTCGAACCGCACGTCGCGAAAACGCCGTGGGAAGCTCAAAGTGAGAAAACGAGGGCCTGCCGCCGAGACGACGGACGGGGCGAGGCCACCGCCCCGCTATACTGGCAACCGACGATTACGAGAAAGCGAAGGGAGCCCGATCTCATGGATGGAAAGACCACGGAAGGCAAGACGCACGAGCTCACGTTCATGGGAACGGCCGCAGGCTGCGGCGTGCCCTCCTTCTTCTGCGACTGCCCCGCATGCACCGAGGCGCGCGAGAACCCCGCCGTGGCACGTGGGGATTGCGGCATCATGATCCGGGAGCCGCCGACGGACAGGGCCGCAGGCCCACCCTGATCGTCGACACACCGCCCGACGCCCGCCATCAGCTGCTTCGCGAAGGCATCAGAAACGTCGACGAGATCCTGTTCACCCACGCGCACTTCGATCACATCGGAGGGCTCGGCGAGTACGAGTACCTCGTTCAGCTGGTGCAGAAACGCCGGATGCCGACGTTTGGATCCCAAGCCGCGCTCGAGGGAATCCTCGCCGAGTTCCACTATATGGATTACTGCCTCGACACCCACGTTCTCGCGCCGTTCGAGACCCACGAGTTCGACGGGGTTCGCTACACGGCGTGCCCGGTCACGCACGCGCCCGGCACCTACGGCTACCTCATCGAAACCGGCGCGACGCCGCTGTTCTACGCATCGGACACGGCGCGTCTGCCCGAGGAGACCGCCGAGCGTGTGAGGGTTGCGACGTCCTCGCGATGGACGCCACGTTCTGGAAGCGCAACTGGTCGCCGAACGACCACCACAGCGTTCAGGAGTGCATCGAGGAGGGCTTCTGAGCTCGGCGCGAAGACGATCTACCTCACGCACATGTGCATGCACTACGACGAGCCGATCACCTACGCCGAGCTTGACGCGTACCGTCGCCGCTACGAGGGCCGCGTGATCGCCGCCCTCGACGGGATGACGCTTTCGATATAGGCGCGCGAGGACCGCCCGCGCGAAGCTCCTTCGGCGGGCGCAACGCCCCGTTCGAACGCCACGACGCGAACCTCGACGACAAGCCCGAAAACAAGCAAGGCCTGCGTCCGCCCCTCATCGGAGCGGACGCGGGCCTTGCCCATGTGAAGCCTTCCGGCCGGACGCGGGTTCACGGGCGGAGCCGTCGCCCGCGAACCCGCGCCATCGCTAAGCCGCGCACCTCGGCGCCTGTGGCTCCGCACACCTTCTTCACGAGGCGCTCGTGGGCACGCTCGACCTCCTCGCTCGTCAGCGTGCGATCCGCCGCGCGGTACGACAGCGCGAAGGCCATCGATTTCTTGCCCGCGCCCACGCGCGCCGCATCGCGGTACACGTCGAACAGGCTCACGCTCTCGAGCAGCTTGCCACCCGCAGACGTCATGACCTGGCACATCTTCTCGTGCGTCACGTCTTCGGACACCACGAACGCCTGGTCCATCGTGACGGCGGGGAACGTCGGAACGTCGACGTAATCGCGCGCGGGACGCGCCGCCTTCACGAGAGCCGCCACGTCGAGCTCGAACGCGACCACAGGGGCGCTTGCCTCGAACGCGGCGGCGGCGAGCGGATGAACCTCCCCCACCCAGCCGACGACCGCGCCGTTCGCCATCATCTCGGCGGCGCGGCCCGGCTGCAGGTGCGGGGCCTCTTCGGCGGCGAGGGCGCGGAAGCGCACCTTCGGCAGCGCCAGCTCGCGCGCGATGCACTCAAGCGCGCCCTTGCCGTCGAAGAAATCGAAGGGCGCCTCGGCGCGGTTCCAGCCCGCCTCGTGCATGGCGCCCGCCAAAACGCCCGCCACCTTCTGGCGCTCCTTGGGCTTCTTGCGGCCCTCGGCGGCGAAGAACACCGTGCCGATCTCGTAGAGCTGGACGTTTTTCACGCCGCGGCTCTGGTTGTAGGCGACGCTGCGCAAAAGGCCGGGGATGATCGACTGGCGCATGACCGACTGATCGGCGTTGAGCGGGTTCAGAAGCTCGACCGCCTCGCCGAGGTCGTCCGTCTTCATGCGCAGACGCTCGAGCTCGGTCGGCTCGGCGAACGAGTAGGTCATGGTCTCGTTCATGCCGCAAGCGCGCAGGGTGTCGTTGACGAGGGACACGCAGCGCTGCTCCTCGGTGCGAACGCCCACGCGCTCGCGGCCGCCGGCAGCGTGGGCGGGATGCGGTCCATGCCCCAGAGGCGCAGCACTTCCTCGATCAGGTCAATCTCGCGCGGCAGATCGCGGGCGAAACGTCGGCGGGGTAACCATAAAGTCCTCGCCGTCAGACGCCGCGCCCCGACGGTGCAGCGAGGCGAGCGTCTCGATGAAAGTCGGCAGGGATGTCGGAGCCCATCATGGCGCAGGCGGGGGATGCTGTCGATGCAGGCGAACGGGCTCGAAAACGTCGACATAGCCGTCGGATCGGCTCGCCGCCGTCGAGCGCCACCACGGTGCCAGCGAGACCTCGGCGATAAGGGCCGTTGGCGACATCCACGCGATGCCGTGATCGTCGACGCCGCGCTCATAGCGAATGGAGGCGTCGGAGATCAGCGACAGATCGCGGCGACGTGCGGAGGTGCGACCCGCCTCGAACGTCGCGGCCTCGAGCAGGATGTTGACGGTGGCGTCGGTCACCTCGGTGTCGAGGCCGCCCATAACGCCCGCAAGCGCCACGCCCCGCGCTCGGGCGTGGCGATGACGGTCATGTCGGGCGTGAGCGCGCGGTCCTCCCCGTCGAGGGTGACGAGCCTCTCCCGGCTGGGCGGCGCGAACCACCACATGCGCCGTAGCCATCGCGCTCGGCAAAGGTGTCCAGGTCGAAGGCGTGCAGCGGCTGACCGAACAGGAACAAGATGTAGTTCGTCACGTCGACGATGTTGTTGATGGAGCGCTGGCCGATGGCGGCGAGGCGCTTGACCATCCAGTCGGGCGAGGGGCCGACCTTCAATCGCGGATGACGCGAGCGGTGTAGCGGGGCAGCGCACGTCGTCTTCGACGGTGATGCGAACCGACGCCGGGTCTTCGGAGGAAACCGCCAGCTTGCCGGCCATCTCCTCGATGGCGGGCTGGTCGCGGTCGCGGTCGAAGATGGCGCCGGTCTCGCGGGCCATGCCGATCATGGACAGGCAGTCGGGGCGGTTGGGCGTGATCTCGCAGTCGAGCACAGTGTCGCTCGAACCCACGTACTCGGCAAACGGCATGCCGTGGGGGCGTCGTCGGGAAGCACCAGATGCCCTCGTGGTCACCCCCATGCCGAGCTCGCGCTTGCTGCAGCACATGCCCATGGACACGACGCCGCGGAGCTTGCTCTTCTTGATTTTGACGTCGCCGGGAAGCACGGCGCCGACGGTGGCGACGGGAACGACTTGATGCCGGCCGGCGATGTTCGGCGCGCCGCACACGATTTGCAGTGGAGCGGGATTGCCGTCGCGCCCAGGTTCGACCCCGTCGACCGTGATGTGCATGTGATCGCTGTCGGGATGAGGCTCGCAGGTGAGCACGTGGCCCACCACCACGCCGTCGAAACGCGCCGAGCGTCTCGACGCCCTCGACGCCCGTGCCCGGTATATTCGTCCAAAGGGTCGGGATCCTCCGGAATATCGATCATGGTCTTGAGCCACGTAATCGGAGAGCCATCTTCAAAGATACCTTCATATCAACTTCTTCCTGCCAATATCGCAACGGAACTGGCGCAAGAAGCGCATATCGCCTTCGAGCAGCATGCGCAAGTCGGGCACGTTGACGATTCAGGGCACGCGACGCGCTTCGACGCCGACGCCGAACCCGAAAGCGTTCTGAGGTCGGGATCGATGCGCCGCTCATCTCGAGCACGTTGGGGTCGACCATGCCGCAGCCCAGGATCTCGGGTCCAACCGTTGATCAGGACGTTTGCGACCATGCCGGCAGCGCTCAACCGCTGTGCTTGCAGAAGTTGCAGCCCTTGCCGCCGCAGACGTGGCAGCTCACGTCCACCTCACAGCTGGGCTCGGTGAAGGGGAAGAAGTGCGGGCGGTAACGCGTCTTGCGGTCCTCGCCAAACATGCACTTAACAAAGTAGTCGAGCGTGCCCTTGAGATCGCCAAAGGTGATACCCTCGTCGACGACCAGGCCCTCGATCTGGTTGAACTGCGGCAGGTGGCAGGCGTCGGCCGTGTCGGGACGATAGACGGTGCCCGGGCAGATCATGTAGATGGGCGGCTTCTGCGACTCCATAGTGTGGATCTGCACGCCCGAAGTCTGGGTGCGCAGCAGCACGTCGGACTCGCCGCGTTCAACGCCGTGAAGTTGTAGTAATCGGTCTCGACCTCGGGCCCGTGAACCACCGTGTAGCCAAGCCCCAAGAACACCTCGGAGATCTCGTCGGTGATCGCGTTGATCAAATGGCGCGTGCCCATCTGCTGAGCACGGCCGGAAGCGTCACGTCGACCGCCGCGGCGCCGATGGCGGCCTCAAGCTCCGCCGCCTCTTCGTTGGCGGCGGCAAGGGCCTCCTCGACGACGACGCGCGTCTCGTTCACGGTCTTGCCCACCTGCGCGCGCTCCTCTTTGGGAACCTGCCCCATCGAGCGCAGGTAACCCGTCAGCGTGCCGGACTTGCCCAGCACCGCCACGCGCACCGCCCCGAGCGCCGCCGACGTGTCCGCCGCCGCGATATCGGCCAGCGTCGACTCGCGCAACGCCGCCAGTTCCTCTGTGATTGCCATATCACCCTCGCCTTTCGTTTCCGAACAAAAAAGAGCCCTCTCGCGTCCCTGGATGCTGAAACGCAAGTTTTCAGGTCCAAGGACGAGAGAAGACTCGCGGTACCACCTCGGTTGACGCGGCCCAGCACGCTTCGGCATGCCGTGTACGAGAAACGCGCGCGAACGGCGCCCGCTCAATTCGCTTTGTCACGGAAGCACCCGTCGCGCCCTACTTGGCGTCTCGCGCACGGCGGCCTTTCGGCGGCCCGCGCACGTCCGCGTTCAGACGCGCTGCTCGGAAGGGAATTGACGCGCGCGATGGGCCCGATCCTTTCAGCCGGCGAGATCCGTCTCTGAAGGCTTCGCCTGCACGCCACTGTCTTCGTCATAGCATGTAACCCCGTAGTATAGCGCAATCGATTCGGCTGAGGGGACGTCGTCGAAAACGCGGTGCGATTTCAAGGGCCGAGCCGCAAAGCGCGATCCGGCGAACGGCTCGGGCACGCCCTCCCGCGTCGACGCGAAGGCGCCCTCCGCGAACGCGAGCGCTTCCGCTTAGCGGTTCCAGGGCTCTTTCGGCTCGAAGAAATCGTCCGGATACCGCATCGGATTGCGCATGAAGTCCTCGTAGGTTCCGTAAGCGTAGACGACGTCGTCATCGTCGTCGACCCAGCCCGCGCCCATCGGGCCCGCGTGATCCGCGTCGTCGCCCGCATAAGCGGATCGCGCGTTCGCACGCGCCGCGGCGCTTTGCGCCGAGCGGCGGTTGCGCTCCCTCTTCCGTCACGGGATCGAGGACGGGGCAAAACTCCCTCCCCGTCAGAAGCAGGCGACGACTTGAACCCGCGATGGCCGAGAACGAAGCGAGCGTGTCGTCCGCCGCCGCGACCGTGGGCCGAACCGCTTCGCACAACTCGCGAAGATCGACGTACGCAAGGAGCATCTCAAGCCCGAAGTCTTTCCGCGCGCGGGGCGTCGCGCGCGGGCCGAGCCACCCTTTCCACAGGCAGAACACCCGCCTGACCTCGTCTTGATACGCGTCCCACGCCTCGACGAAGCGTGTGAACGCGCCCGAGAGATCCGCCCCCCGGGACGAGCAGACGCGCCCGATCGCTTTCTCAAGATGCGGAAGGCGGACGCCGTCGAGCCACGACGCATCGAGAGAGAGCGCCCAGGCCCTTCGGTCGGCGGCGAAACCGACAACCGCGGCGGGATCGAACGCGCAGGGCCCGATCGCGCGCATCAGGCAGTTTTGCGCGCGGGAGGTATCGCGCGCGTCTCCAGGTCGTCAAGAGCCTCAGGAGGAAACCCGCGCCCTTGCCCTTCTGCGGCATCGAGAGCGGCGAGGCGCCCTCCAGCGTCTTTCTCAAGAAGTCGAAGGAGGCCCACGGCGCACGGCCCTTCCTCTTGCGATCGTCCTCGACGCTGACGTCGAGATACCGCGCGGGCATCGAGGGGTCCTCGAGCATCGAGGCGAGCATCTCCTGCGCCCGTCGACGACTCGGGACGACGTGCGCGTCGGGGAAATACGAAAGCCGCGCATCGATCGCGGAAGCGGATGCGAGAACGTAGGCGCGCGGGTCGACCGCGCGTCGATCCGCGGGATCGAGCCCGAGCAGGTCGAGCGCGCGGGGTCTTCTGCCGCGCTTCAGAACGCGCTCGGCGGTGCTTGTTCATGAGAAAGCGCGGGCGGCTGTCGGGCTCCAAGCCGAAATCCGTCCAGAAGCCCATCAGATCGGAAAGCGAGCGCAGGGCATCTCGGGTTTCGGCGGAAGAATCAGCGGGGCATGCAGGGCCGTTCGAAAAAACCAACGCGACGCGCCTTCCTTCCACCTTGACTCACGCGAACGCCGGGAACGTATGCACGCGGCATACGCCCCGGACATACGCTATTCTACCATCAAGAGAACTCGGGGCAATTCCCAACAGCGGCCGCGAGCCGATCTCCGACGCGGGCCCTTCCCGCCCGCCTTCGCGAGGTCAAGTCCTCAGGCGCCCTATCCGCGCTCGACGCGGGGGATCCCGGCCTCCAGGCACCCGCTCGGCACTCGGCGCGGGGGGATCCCGCCCCAGACGCCCGCTCAGCGCGGGCGACCGCCGCCCCCGATTACGAGATGGGAGAGACATGGACGAGCAAACCACAAACCACTACGGGAGACTCTGCACGGAAATGTACGAGTTCCTGCACGAGGAGGCGCCCGACGAACTCGAGTTCTATCTTTCATACGCGAGCAAAAGCGAGCGCATACTGAAGCCCTTTGCGGAAGCGGCAGGTTCTTGATCCCCTTCCTCGATGCGGGCTACGACATCGAAGGCGTCGACTCGTCCCCGCAAATGCTCGAGAAGCTGAAGGCGAAGCGACTGGAAGCCGCGGTGACGTGCGCCGACATAACGGCGTTCAAGCCCGACGGGAAGTTCGACTACGTCTTCATCACCTCAGGCTCGGTCTCGCTGTTCACCGACGCGGCCTCTTTGCGAAACGCGCTCACGGCAGTCCGCGATCTCCCTTGAACCCAACGGCCTGCTCGTGTTCGCCGTCGACACGCTCGCTTGCGTCGAGCCCGACGACGAGGACTATCGGATCACGGCGCAGGCAACGATCGACGGGCGTCGCGAGCTTACCCTGAAGACGAAGAACCGCTTCGACGCACGAACCGGGACGCAGTTCTCACCCGGCGTCTACGAGCTCGTCGAGGACGGCGAGCCGATCTTGATCGAGCGCATGGACTTTCAAACCCATCTGTATTCGTTCGAGGAGATGGACGAGATCCTCCACGCGGCGGGCTTTGCGGTGGAGGCCGTGTACTCCTCGTTTCAAAAAGACGTCGCGACGGGAAACGATGACGAGATGTTTCTTTACGAATGCCGCCTGAAAGCATGAGGGAGCCGGGCGCGTCCCGCAAAACGCCCCCGAACGGACCGTCCCGCTTGGACTCGCGCGACGCGCGCAAGCCCAAGCGGGACGGTTTCACTCGAGAGCCCGTGGGGGAAGAGAGGCGGGTCCTTACAGGAAGCGGTAGCTCACCGTGCGCAAACCCCATGCGAAGCAGTCGCCGTAGCCGAACGCCTTGAACACGCCGGGCTGCAGATCGAGCACGCGGCTGCCGCCTCCCATGTAACCGCAGTCGTTGACGACGGCGTACACCGTCATGCCCCCGTAGGAGATCTCCACCGTGCGGCCGAAATACGAGCGGTAGTTCGGCATGGACATGGGAACGGCCACGCCCATCGACCAGTCGTCGCACACCGCCCCCGTGGCCGTGATGCCGGGGTTCGGAGTGCTCGGATCGCTCGACCCGCCGTAAGCCGACGCGACGCCGGTAAACCACCCGAGCGAGGAATCGGAGTTCGAGTTCGAACCCGAGTTAGATCCGCCGTCGGGGTTCGGGATGACGGGCGCGTCGTCTGGAACGACCTCCTCGCGGTCGACGGTGTTCGCGTCCTCGGAGATGTCCGCCCCGCCCGCTTCCGTCGACTGGTTGAACTGCTCGGCTTGAGCGCGCAACGTCTCGAGACGCGCCGCCTGGTCCGCTTGAGCGCCCGACAAGCTCGCGCGCCCGCAGAGGCCACCAGCTGCTCGGCTTCCGCGCGCTTCGCCTCCAACTCGGGAGAGAACGCGCTCCTGCTCGTTTTTCTCCTCGGTAAGCTCGGAGGAGATCTGCTCGAAGCGCTCCTTGCGCTCTCTCTGCAGGGCGACCTCGCCCGCTTGATAGTTCACGACCCGGTCGATGTAGTCCATGTTGCGCAGCAGGTCGCTCAAACTGCTCGACTCGAGCAGCACCGAGAGGAAAGCCACGACGGGATCGCTTCGGTACTGATACGACGCGGCGTCGCCGAGAGCCGTCCTTCCCTCGAGCATCGCCTGCTGCGCGGCGAGAACCTCCGACGCCGACGCGTCGATCCGCGCCTGTAAAGAATCCACCTCGGCAGAGAGGGCCTCGCATTCGGACACGATCTCGTCCATGCGCGCCTCGGCGTCATCGAGAGACGCCTGGGCCGCGTCGACCGCGCGTTGCCCCTCTTCGACCTCGTCCGCCCACGCATGCGTCTGCGTGCAGGGAAAAGCCACGCCCGTCATCGCCAAGAGCAACGCCGATAAGCATGCGAGCATCCGCTTCATCGCGTTTTCAAGTCGCGCCAAAAAGAAACCTTTCGTCATTCACCGAAACGCCGCGGCATCGCCTGAGCGAAACACGGCAGCGCGCCGGCGAGCAGCTCGGCGGCGCGATTGACCCATCATCCCGAAGATGCGCCCCGGGTTCAAGCGCGTGCGGCGAAAAACACGGCGGCGCCGACCGAGCCCCCGTTCACGCCTCCTCGAGCAGCTCCCGCGCGTGGGCAAGAGACGTCTCCGTCACCGAGCCCGAGAGCATGCGCGCTATCTCCTCTCGCGCTCCTCCCCGAGACGCAGCGCAGGAGGGTTTCGGGGACGTCGTCTTTCGTCTTCTCGACCCCGTAGTGCGTATCGGCCGCAACCGCCACCTGCGGCAGATGCGACACGACGATGACCTGATGCGTTCGGGAAAGGTCCGAAAGCACTGCGGCGAGAGCGACGGCGGTCGCACCCCCCACGCCCGCATCGACCTCGTCGAACACCAGCGTCGACACCTCGTCGCGCTCGCCGAGAACAACGTGCACGGCAAGCATCACGCGGCTGATCTCGCCGCCCGAGGCAATGCGCGCCAGCGGGCGATCGCTCATGCCGGCGCCCGGCCGGAAGAAGAACTCGACGTTTGAAGCGCCCGTCCGCCCCACGACTCCCTCGGCAGAAGATCCACCGCGCACGTAAGCGACGCCGTGCCCATCTCGAGACGGGACATCACCGAGCTCACCGCTTCGGCGAAACGGGGGGCCGCAGCGCAGCGAGCTTCATGAAGCAAGACCGCTGCCCGGGAGAGACGTTCCTCCGCCGCTTCGAGCACGCGCTGCGCACGCCGTTCGTGCTCGTCGGCGTCATCGACCATCGAGACCAGCGATGCGGCCTCGTCGCGACGCGCGACGACGTCTTCGAATCGAGGGCCGTACGAGCGCATGAGCCCCTGCAGCGCGGCAAGGCGCTCCTGAGAGCGCGCGAGCTCGTCGGGATCGTACTCGATCGCATCGCGGTAGCTCAGCATCTCCCGCGCTACGTCCTCGAGAATATAGCTCGCCTCGCGAAGCGACTGCTCGAACGCGCCGAGGCCCTCGTCGAAGCGCGCGCCCTCGGACAGCGCCTCGACGGCTGCGCTCACCCCGTCAAGCGCAGCCCCTCGCCCGAAAGCCCGGCGTAGGCGCCATGCGCCGCACGGGCGAGAACCTCGGCGTGCTCCGCCTTGTCAAGATAGGCGACCAGATCGTCGTACTCGCCTTCGATCAAGCCCACGCCGTCGATCTGCCGCAACGTGAACCGCGCCTCCTCAAGCGATGCCGCCGATGCGCTTCGCGCTTCGCGAACGCGATCGTAATCGCGCCGAGCCTCCATCGCCTGAGCGTACGCCGCGCGATACGCAGCAAGCGCCTCCCCACCTCGTCCGCCGCCCATGCGTCGAGAAGCAACCCGTGAGACGTGGGCTTCATAAGGCGCTGGTGCTCGTGCTGTCCGCACAAATCGATGCTCGGCGCTATCGTGCTCGCCAACTCGGAAGCGGAAGCCATCGACCCGTCGATGGTCGCACGCGATCTGCCGTCGACGGAAACGCTGCGCGTCGCCACCAGCTCGCGCTCCTCCTCGGCGGAAAGGAAGAACCTGCCCGCGACGCGCGCCGCGTCAGAGCCCTCGCGAACCGAGCCTTTATCCGCCCGAAGCCCATCAAAAGCTTGCACGCGGTGAGCAAGGCCGTCTTGCCCGCGCCCGTTTCGCCGGTCAGCACGGTCAAGCCTTCCGAAGGCGCCATCGACACCTTGCGGATGAGCGCAAGATTTTCAACCTGGATTTCATCGATCACGTTAGCTCTCCTCGTTCACGCCTCGTGAAGTTCGCCGCTGCATCGCATGCCGCGCCAGCGATCATCTTACCCGTCCCGCACGTCCGCTGTGCTATCGTCTTCCCCGAAACCTTCATTTGAACGAAAGGAACGCCATGCGCGCCGTCATCCAGCGAGTAACGAACGCCTCCGTCGCCATAGACTCCTCCGTCGTCGGAGAGATACGAAAAGGCTATCTCATCCTTCTCGGCGTCGGGCAAGATGACGGCGAAGCGGGGATCGAGCGCTTGTGGTCGAAGATCTTCGCTGCGCATCTTCGATGACGAAGAAGGCAAAACCAATCTCTCCCTCGCCGACGTGGCGGGTCGGTCCTCATCGTCTCGCAGTTCACCCTTTACGCCAACTGCAAACGAGGAAACCGCCCGTCGTTTACGGGGGCGGGTTCGCCCCAAGAAGCGAAGCGCCTTTACGAGGCGTTCGTCGAGAGAGCGAAGCGCGACGTCGAGAAAGTGGAAACGGGCCGCTTCGGCGCGAACATGAGCGTCTCGCTGACAAACGACGGACCGTTCACCATCGTTCTCGACACCGACGACCTCTAAACGCTTCACCGATCGGACGGCGCACCGCGCCTACAGATCGACAAGCTCGAACACGATCCCGCGTTCTCTCTCGAGGTCCTCGAAAAGCCCTCCAGCGTGCACGCGATGCCCGGCGCGAGGGCGATCGCATCCAGATCGCGAGTTACGAGTCGATCGGCCTTCAGCTTCTCCAGGCAGATCACCGACGCCGAAAGGGGAAACGGCTTATCGATTCGGAGGACGTCGAGCATATCGCCCTCGTCAAACGAGCAGATGTTCACGAAATCGGCCATCGCGAGCAAGGCCCTCGTGCAGCATGCGCAGGAACATCCCGTCCGATGCGATCGAGCAAGCGCTCGTAGGCGAAAACCGTCGTCCAAAGCTCAGCGGCGCCCGTGATCTGCAAGGCGTTGAGTTTGTCGCGGCAGGCGCACGACTCATGAGGCTCCCCGATGAACTCAACGAGCACGGTTTCGTCGAGGACGAGCCTCATGGCAACCTCACCTCCCCCATGTCATCGCCAGGCGAAGCGAGGCTGCGCGCAAGGCGTTCCCGTCTCAGGCGCAGCTCTTCCACCTGCTCGGGCGTCAGCCTGATCACAAGAGGATCCTCGCGCTCGATATCAGGCAGCTTCCCGTACCTCAACACGTAATCGTACGCTGCGTTCACCAGCTCCGTTGGCGACGAGCCGATTTCCCGCAGGATAGACCCCACTCGCTCCTTCACCTCGACAGGAACGCGCGCGGTGACCATGGCGTCAAGCGAGCACCCCCTTTCGTTGGCAGACCCTGTCTACGCAGATCTTTCAGCTCTCGTTCGATATATAGTATTACTGTATTACAATCAAAATAGCAAGTTCATAGTCGGGAAAACATGCCGTTTGACAGCAGTGATAAAATACTTAACCCATCACGGCAGGCAACGACCCATCCTTCGCCAAACGCCTGCCCGCCTTCGCGGGAGCCGCCAGATGCAATCGACCCCGCACCGACAGAACCGACGACACCCATTGGAAACGCATTATGAAAGAAACAAAGACCACGCTTAACGCGGCGGGCCATCCGCTCCCGCAACATTGGCTCGCCGTCATCGGGGCCATCTGGGCCGGGCAAGCCGTGTCCATCGTCACAAGCTACGCCGCGAGCTTCGCCGTCGTTTGGTACATCACCGAAAGCACCTCGAGCGCGCTTCTGCTTTCGCTGGCGAGCATCTGCGCATATCTGCCCATCGGCCTCATCTCGCCTTTCGGCGGAGTGCTCGCCGACAGGCACAGCCGCAAGGCCATCATGATCATCTCCGACGGCGTCGTCGGCCTCATCTCCCTCGCCCTCGGATTCGCCATCCTCGCAGGCTCGGTCAATATCCCCTCTTGCTGCTGTTCACCATAGCGCGCGCGACAGGGCAGGCCTTCCACAGCCCCCGCGATGATGGCGACCATGCCCCACCTGGTGCCCGAAAAGCATCTCGTGCGCATCAACACGCTCGATCAAACCCTCGCCAGCGCCGCCAGCATCGGAGCGCCGGTCTTCGGCATTTTCCTCTACACAACGCTCGGTTTTCACGCCGTGATGTTTCTCGACTTCATCGGGGCGGCAGCGGCGGTCGCAGGCCTCGCGTTCGCCAAAATTCCCGTCACGCATGACGAGACGACGAAAAACCAGCACGTCATCGCAAACCTCATGGACGGCTGGCATGCGTTCTCCTCGAAACGGGGACTCGTCATCTTGCTGCTCGGCATCACCTTGGTGATGGTGGTGTTCGGCACCGCTCGGCGCGCTTTACCCGCTCATGACGCTCGAGCATTTCGGAGAGGGGACGGTACATGGCCTCCATAGCGGAGGCAACCTGGGAATCGGCATGCTCGTCGGCTCGGGCATCCTCATGGCTTGGGGCGGAGGGAAGAAGCTCGTCAGGCTCATCATCGTGTCATGCGTCATCGTCGGCGCAACCACGGCGACATGCGGCTTTCTGCCAAGCTCGGGATTCTGGGCGTTCGCCGTTCTCAACGCCATCATGGCCATGGCATGCGCATGGCTTAACGGCCCGTGTCTGACCCTCGTCCAGAAAAACATCCCCGAGGAGAAACTTGGCCGCGCCATGGGATTCATCGGAGCGCTCATGGGACTGACCTCGCCTATCGGCATCGCCATCGGAGGTCCGCTCGCAGACGTCATCGGCGTCGCGCCGTTTTTTGATGTCGTTGATGGCCTTGCGCACCGTCTTGGGCACAATGCCATGTTCTTCGTTATATGCCATCTGAATCTCGCGACGGCGCTGCGTCTCCTCGATGGCCTCTTTCATCGAATCGGTCACAACGTCAGCATACATGATGACTTCGCCATCGGCGTTACGGGCCGCGCGGCCAATCGTCTGAATCAGCGAACGGCGGTTGCGCAAGAAGCCTTCCTTATCGGCATCGAGAATTGCCACCAGTGAGACCTCGGGAAGATCCAAGCCCTCGCGAAGCAGGTTGATGCCAACGAGAACATCGATCTTGCCCTCGCGCAGCGTTCGCAGGATCTCGACACGGTCCATTGTCGCCGTATCAGAATGCATGTAATTGACCTTAATGCCCGCATCAAGTAGATGGTCGGTCAGGTCCTCGGCCATGCGTTTGGTCAACGTGGTCACCAGCACGCGCTCCTTGCGGGCAACGCGCTCGCGAATCTCGTCCTCAAGATCGTCAATCTGACCGCGAACTGGACGCACGTCAATCTTGGGGTCGAGCAGACCGGTCGGACGAATAATCTGCTCCACGTCGTTTTGGCTCACCCGCAGCTCGTAGTCGCCCGGTGTGGCCGAAACATAGATAAACTGGGGTATCCTTGCCTCAAACTCATCGAAACGAAGCGGGCGGTTATCGAGCGCCGAGGGCAGGCGAAAACCGTGTTCCACCAGCGTCACCTTACGCGAGCGGTCACCTTCGTGCATGCCGCGAATCTGCGGCACCGTCACATGGCTCTCATCGATGATGCAGAGCATATCCTTGGGAAAGTAATCGATTAGGGTAAACGGCGGCTCACCCGGCTTGCGACCGTCCAGATGACGCGAGTAGTTCTCGATGCCGTTGCAAAAGCCCATCGTCTCGAGCATCTCAAGATCATAATCGGTACGCTGCTGCAGACGCTGCGCCTCGAGCAACTTGTCGGTCGCCTTGAGCTCCGCCACGCGCTTCTCGCACTCTTCGCTGATCGATTTCAGAGCCGCCTTGACCTTCGGCTTCTCGGTCACGTAGTGCGATGCCGGCCATACGGGAATGGCCTCGTACTCACGAAGCATCTCACCGGTGACCTCATCGATCTCGGCAATCAGCTCGACCTCGTCGCCAAAGAACTCAAACCGCAACGGATGCTCGGCATAAGGCGGATACACGTCAACAACATCGCCGCGCACGCGGAACGTGCCACGTGCCAGGTCATAGTCATTGCGATCATATTGAATGTCGATAAGTGCATGGATAAAGTCATCGCGCTCGAGCGGCACCTTCTTGTCGACGTTTGGAGCCAGACCCGCATAGTCCTCAGGAGAGCCAATGCCATAGATACACGAGACCGATGCGACAACGATCACATCGCGTCGAGAGAGCAGTGACGCGGTCGCCTGATGGCGCAGCATCTCGACCTCTTCGTTAATCGAGGAGTCTTTCTCGATATATGTATCGCTTTGCGGCACATACGCCTCGGGCTGATAGTCGGCTGCGGAGCGTGCGCCCGACGCCTCGAAGCCCCATCGAAGCAGGGTGCCATGACAAGATTCTCCCCTGAAACGCGCGACAAGGGGCAGGTTGACGCTTTCGAACGCGTCGAAGCTCGTGGTGCGCTGTTTGCGCGCGCGGGTCCCCGCGATCACCTTGCCCGCACACGACGCACACGCCGCGCGCCCGATCGTCCACCGCGAAGCGAAACGCCTGCCAGACGTTCAGCCGACCGTCCGTGAAGGGGTCCCCCATGGGAAGCTGCGATCCGGTAAGGGCGATCGGTCTTGTCCCCTTGCACCAAATACGAAAGCGCCGCCGCCGTGTACGCCATGGTGTCCGTTCCGTGGAGCACCACGAACCCGTCGTAATCGTCGTAGGCACCCGCGATCTCAGACGCAAGGCGAATCCATTCGGCGGGGCGCATGTTGGTGCTGTCGATGTTCATCAGCTGCACCACGTCGAAGTCGCACAAAGCCCCAAGCCCGGCACGACCGCCGCAAGCTGCTCGCCCGTAAGCGCCGGAGTCAGGCCGGCGCCTTCCTCGGCTGACGCGATGGTTCCGCCCGTCGCCACCAAAAGGATCCTCTTCACCGAAACCACCCTCTCGTCTCACCCTGCGCAATGCGATCGCCCGATTGCGCGCATGCCTTCAAACCGACCTCGAAACGGTCCGAATCGGCTATTTCGGTGACAAAGTGTAAGCATGCAGCCCTCGACGCGCTTTGCGCAAACGCCGGCGACGCCAAAGCTGTCGGAGGGAAAGCACGAGGACGCGCCCTTTCCCGTGCGCCGCGCCGTCATACCGAAAGCTCCTGCCCATAATCGGAAGATCTGTCCATTTCGGCACGCGCTCGGCAAGCGTTACAATGACGACCGAAGGAGAGAAAGGAGGCGCCTATGTGCATCCCCTGCGTCATGTGCGGCGCGTGCATGGGGCTCAGCGAAGACGGAGCACCGATCGCCCCGAGACCTCCTGCCCCGAGGTGCGGCGAGGTGGTCGGGGGCGACCGACGTCACCTGTCCGCATTGCTTCACGTTCCTGCCCGCGAACGCCAAAGCTGAAAAAACGCGTCGAAGAGCGCGCCGCCGAATCGGAGGACGAGCGGGGATTCTGACCGCTTCGGCCGGATGCGGCCTACTGCAGCGTACGCACATGCTTGGCTATCATCAGCTGAAGCGATTCGTGGATCACGTTTTCGAACGGCGCGATGTCGTACATGTTCCGGTTTTCGCGCTCGTCGTGAATGCGCATGATGACGCGCGAGATGAACGCCCCGGTGAAGAAGTCGGCGAGGAAATCGACGGCGGAGTTGCTCGTGAGCTTGCGCCGCGCGGCGGGCGTCGATGCCGTCCATAAGCAAAAAGCTCCCTGTCCACCAGATACCAGATGTCCTCTTTGATGCAGGGCGTGTAGATGCGATGCAGGTAGCTGTCGAGGGTGTCGGTGCCCACGTACGAGAACAGGTGCCTGTAATACTCGCGGTGCTTCTCCAAGCTGCGCGAGAAGATCTCAAAGAACATCGTGTTGTCGATCGTTCCGTCCATCATGACGTTGCGAACGTAGAAGGGCAGCTCGGTGAAGCGTTCGTCATCGCCCTCTGCGTTGAACACCAAGCTCTCCTTGTGAAAGTAGCGCTCCAACTCGCAGGCGATGTCGTAACGGAAGAGCCAGCGAACGAGATCGGTTCTTTGTCGACGAAGTGGTAATAGAAGGTCTTGCGGCTCTTGCCGACCGCCTCGACGATCTGGCTGATCGTTATCTTGTCCACGGGTTCATGCGAGACCAGCTCGACGAAAGCCTTCGCAAAACCGCATCTTAGCCTCGTATTTTTCCCGCTCCATCATGCCCCCGTCCCCCAACGCGGATGGGCCTTCGCAGATCGATCGCAAAGGCCCATCCTGATCAAAATCGAAAAAGTCGCGCAGAGCCAGGCGACTCAACCGCCCCCGCGCTTTACGCGCTCGGCGGTTTCTGGCGCCGCGGGCGCGTTCGGAGCCTTCGGCGCCGCGGGGCCGAAGGAGCCGCGGGAACGCTCGGCGCGGAAGCGGCGGAACGCCCATCGGCTCGCCGCACTGGGGCACGTTCCATCGGGTTCGGAGCGACGATCATATAGCAGCTCTTGCACGATCTCGCCCGTCCCGGCCTCAGGTGGTCTGAAGCACATAGGTTACCTCCTTCAAACTTTTGCATGTCAAGCGGGCCGCAAGAACCGGATGCGCCGTCGCCCTCAGGCGGCTTCGGGCGCGACGGCGTTATTCGTCCCTCGTCGTCGTCCCAGGCGCAATCCATCATGAGCAGGAAATTGCCCGCGACGGAGGAAAGCTCCTCGAGCCTGAATCCTTCGATGCCCGTCTTGGCGGACAAATCGGCGCGAGTGTCGGGATGTTTGGCGACCTCGTAGAACGCCTCGACCGTACCGAGTCCTTCGGCGACGACCTTCTCGACCTCCTCGGGCGTGATCCCGAAAATCTTCGAAACTCGGCCATTTCGCCTCCTTTCAATTCACCACGGCGCGTGCCGCCCGACATAACGTCGAACGACACGCACATCGTTGCCTTTATCTCACGCGCGACGGCCCCACGCCCTCACGGTCGCAAAGCCGCACGCGGTCGCGTTCGCGCCTACTCGACGCCGCATTCCTCAGGAGCGCACTTGTAGACCTTGACGGCGACGCCGGTCTGCCGCCAAGAGCCCATGAGCTGGTCGAGCGAATCCGGGTCATCGTCGAGGATGACGTTGACGCTGGACTTGAACACGCCGAACAGGTTGGGCAGCGCCATATCCTGCTCGGGGAACCACCAGTCATGCTGCACGCTGATGACGCGAGGATCGACGATCGACGTCTTGCGAGCGCGCTGCTTGATGCGGCCCTTGTGCGTCTCGATCCAGCACCAGTCGCCGTCGGCGATGTCCAAATCGATCGCGGTGTCCGATGGATGTCGAAGATCGGATCCGGATGCAGGTCGCGGTAGGGTCCCGCTGGCGATGCTCGGTGTGGTAGAACGGCATGAAGCGAGCGCCCGTGATGGCGATGAGCGGATACTGTCGCCCCACTCGGGATGCTTCTCGTTGCTGAGCCCCGGATACTGAAATGAGGCAGCGGGTCGAACGGACGGCCGGTCTCCTCGGCGAGCTTCTCGATGACCGAAGACTTCAGCTCCACCTTGCCGGAAGGCGTCAGGAACTTGTATCCCGCTTGTACTTCAGGAACTTCTTCTTGCCGGCCATGTACTTCACGTCGTTGTAGAACGACTCGAAGGTCATGCCCATCGGGGCCAGCTGGAAGTCGAGCATGTCCTCGGTCTTCGGACCCCCACCACTTGTCCTCCTGGCCCAAGCGGATGGCGAGACCGTACCAGAACTCGTAGTCGTCGCGGAAGTCGACGTCCGCGCCTCCCTCGAAGCGCTCGAGCACGCGAGCCTGCGCGCCGAAGTACATCGGGCGATGGTTCATGACGGCATAGCAGTTGTCGGGACGCTCCAGCCACGTCGCCGCAGGCAGCGCGTAGTCGGCGAGCGCGGCGGTCGGAGTCATGAAGTAGTCGTGACGACCAGCAGATCAAGGCTCATGAGAGCCTCGACGACCAGCTTGGTGTTCGAGAACGCCAAAACGGGTTGTCGGCCTGAACGATGAGGGCCTTGATGGGATACGGATCGCCCGAGATCATCTGACGGAACATCAAAGCTGAGCGTTGGAGTACGGGTAGAACGACGGGTACGCCTGGGGAGATGATGTCCCAGCCCTTGAAGGTCAGACCCGGGAAGCGGTCGTTGCCGACCATCTTGTCGCGCTGCTCCTGAGGCAGGGCGTATGCTCTGAAGAACGCCGGAGGGAAGCGAGACGGAGGAGCCAGCTGGTCGCCGCCCTTCTTGTCGAGGTTGCCGGTGATGGCGCGCAGGATGGCCTTCGCCTGGATGGTGGACGAAGCGTTGATGCCGCTTGCGTCGCCGCCCTTCTGGCCCCACGGCATGGACGCGGCCTCGGCGGTGGCGTACATGCGAGCTGCAGCGCGAATCCTCGGGCGGAACCCACGTGATCTCGGAGACCTTCTCGACCGGGTACTCGGCGGCGCGAGCCTTGAGCTCTTCGAAGCCGACGCACCATTCGTCCACGAACTCGTGGTCGTAGAGATCCTCCTCGATGATCACGTTGATCATGCCGAGCGCCAACGCGGCGTCGGTGCCGGGACGCAACTGCAGGAACAGATCGGCCTGCTGGGCCACCTCGCTGAAGCGCGGGTCGATGCACAGGATCTTTGCGCCGCGCTTCGCGGTTCTTCTGCACCCAATCCCACAGAAGCGGCTCGAGGCGATGGTGTTGCGGCCCCCATGACCACGACGTCGGCGTTGACCCAGTCGGCCTTGTCGGAGCAGAAGCCGCCGTAGGTGCACGGCTCGAGCCACATGTCGGAGCTGTAGCAGATGGCGCCGTTGCCGCCGGTGTTCGGCGTGCCGAACAGGTTGGTGAACTTGTAGTGCAGCCAGCTCCACGTGCGCGCCCCCTCGGTGAAGGCGAGCGTCTCCGGCGCCGTACTTGTCGCGCAGCTCGGAGAGCTTTAGCCGCGATCTCGTCGAACGCCTGATCCCACTCGATCTCTTCCCACTGTCCGCTTCCGCGCTCCCCCACGCGCTTCATCGGCTTCTTCAGACGGTTGGGATTGTAGACGAACCCCTCGAGGTAGCGCTGCTTGTCCAGACGCGAGCACGTGAACCCCTTGTTGTGCGGGCAATCGGGATCGCCCTTGATGTCGGTGATGCGACCGTTGACCTTCGTGACCAGAACGCCGCAGCGCACGTGGCAGAAGAAGCAACCGGCTCGCAGTACCTCGACCTTGTCCTCAGCCATACAGTCCTCCTCTATCTCGTAGGAACCCCTGTGCTGTCAGCTTCTCAGAGACGGGGAGGGGCGCCATGCCAAAACCCCCAAGCTGAGCAGTGGCTCAGCACTAGTATTCTTGACCACGGCTAATGGACGCGGAAATCGGCCGACGCAAGCGAGCGGCACGTCGGGGAGGCGTCGAGGACGCGAAGGACCGCGCGGGGCGAAAGCGCGAAGGAACATCGCAGGGTCGAGCGCGAAAGACGCACGAGACGTCGAGGACGCATGCCGAAGCGCCCCCGTTCAACCGCGCGAACCGCGCCCGAAGACGGGGACGGCTCATCGAGTCGGGCGGGGCGCCGAAATGCGGAAAGCCCGGGTTCGTCGCGCGAAGGCGCGCAGAAACAACCGAGGCCCGCTAGATGGTCTCGCGGTATTTGCTCCACCAGGAGATGACCTCGTTGCGCAGCTCCTCTTTCGTCGCGTCGTTGTTGAAAACGACATCCGACGCCTCGATGCGATCGGCGTCGGTGATCTGGCGGGCGATGCGGCGCCTCACGTCGCCCTCGTCGAACCCCGACGCAACCGCGCGCTCGATGCGCATCTCGATCGGCGCCAAAACGGCGATGACCACATCCGCCGAGTACGCCAACGACGACATGCGGTTTTTGAACACGGAGTACTCCGACCACGACCGCCTCGCAGCCCTCTTTCTCCAGCTCCGCAAGGCGATCGGTGTACACCTCCTCGATGCGGGGCATGGTGATGCGGTTGAGCTTGCGGGTGTCGGCGGGGCTTTGAAACGCCTTGGCGGCCAAAAAGCGAGCGAACCACCTCGCCGTCTTCGCCGAAGATGTCCCCTCGCCGAAGGTCTCCTTCAGATCGCTTTTCACCGCGTCCCACTTCAGGATCTCGTGACCGACCAAGTCGAGGTCGATGAACGGAAGCCCCTGATCGGTCAGAGCCTTGCGCACCGTCGATTTGCCGGCTCCCATGCCGCCGATGACAAACAGCTTCTTCATGAGTTGACCTCCTCGATCACGCCACCACCCAAAAACGGAAGAGCCCTGGTAGAATACGGCGAATTGCCCGGGGCCGTCGCAGGCTGCGGAAAGCAGCTCAACGTGCATGCGACCAGCGCTCTTAGGCTCTATGATACACGGACAGAGCAATACGTAA
>VOFH01004031.1_pt1 | contig 55014 bp, 85 predicted proteins | sample 5384091 | NCBI WGS metagenome assembly VOFH01 (sample SAMN12384727, study PRJNA508395) | human gut metagenome | isolation source: healthy gut G | host: Homo sapiens
AATCAGATATGGATAAATCAGTGCATATGCACACAGATGACTTTTTCATTATTTGAGTAAAGGGGCAATACCACCGCATTTACCAGAATCAATGAGCAAAATTTGATTGTCATTGAAGCTTTTTAGAAGCTGCAAAGCGATATGCTCGTGGCGGATATGATGTAATTGTAGATGGGATTGTCGGGCCATGGTTTTGGAGCCATGGAAAGCTCTTGTTCGGGAACATTATGAGGTGCATTATATTATTTTAAGGGCAAGTAAGGAAGAAACCTTGAAGCGAGCTGTTGAACGCTCAAAGTTAGACAGAGAGACAAATATTGAATTAGTAGAAACCATGTGGGAGCAATTTTCCAATTTGGGAATCTATGAATCGAATGTTATAGATACGACCACTTATTCCATTCAAGAAACTGTTTCCGCAGTACAAGAAAAAAAATCGCAAGTAGGGCAGCGTTGTTGTCTTAGATTGTTTTGGTGCAATTCCCTTATCGAGCAGATGAAGTTGGGGAGCCGCCTGAGGCGGCGGTGCCGAAGGATAAAATAGGAGATGTTAAGGTTATGAATAATGAATACGATAATGAGAAGTTTTTTTGAAGAATATGCAAAGATGTCCCGCAGTAAAGAGGGGTTAAAAGCTGCTGGTGAATGGCATCAATTAAAACCTTTGTTTCCTTCGTTAGAAGGAAAATCTGTTCTTGACTTGGGGTGCGGATATGGCTGGCACTGCAAGTTCGCAGAAGAACAAGGAGCTACAAAAATATTAGGGATCGATTTAAGTAAGAAAATGATTGAGGAAGCCCAAAAGCGCAATTCAGGAAATCAAATTGAATATCGTATTAGCGGATTAGAGGAATATGACTATCCAGAAAATGAATGGGATTGTGTTATATCTAATTTAGCTCTGCACTATATAGAGGACATAGTGGAAATATTTCAAAAAGTGTATAGGACATTAAAACCAGGTGGAATTTTTTCTTTTTAATATCGAACACCCTGTTTTTACCGCAGGAGTTGGGCAGGATTGGATTTATACAGATGATGGGAAACCGCAATATTGGGCGATTGATAATTACTTTATAACAGGAGAACGAAATACACATTTTTTAGGATGTGATGTAGTAAAACAACATCACACACTTACACAGATTATAATGGGATTGCTGAACAATGGGTTTGAGCTTAAAGTTGTAGAGGAAGCAGAACCGCCTAAAGAGATGATGGATATTCCGGGTATGGAAGATGAACTTCGCCGCCCGATGATGTTACTTGTAAAGGCGATAGCGAAAAAAAATAATATCTCTATTAGGAAAACTGATATACCCCAATTTAGAGAATGGCATAGTAATTCCTAGTGATAAAGAGAAAATGATTGCACTGGCAAATAAATACATTGAAAAAAGAAAATGTAGATGCACTCATTCTCGCCTGTACGGAGCTGCCACTTGCCATAAAGCCCGAAGATGTTAATGTGCCAATCGTGAATACAACCCAAGTACATATCAATGCAATTTACCAATATGCAATTCGATAAAATAGCAAAAGCCAGCCGAGCCAGTCAACGGTCAAGATGAACGGTGCATTTCATGCGAAGCCGTTGACAGTCCCGCCCGTCTTTGCTGATGGGTAATCAAGGCGGGAAAGCCCTAAAATGGCTTCACACCTATTTCAATAATTGGAGGAGATAAAAATGAGATCAGAAAAGGAAGTTTATGATATTGTTTTGAATTTTGCAAAAACAGACAAACGCATTCGCATGGTTACTTTGGAAGGATCTAGAACAAATACAAATATTCCGCCTGATGATTTTCAGGATTTTGATATTACTTTTTTGTTACGGATATGGACAGCTTCACAAGTGATGATAAATGGCTAGATATATTTGGTGAAAGGTTGATTCTGCAAAAGCCGGAAGATATGGAATTATTTCCAGCTGTAGAAAAGGGATTTTCATATTTAATGCTGTTTACTGATGATGTTAAGATAGATTTAACTTTGCTGCCGCTGGAACTGATAGACGAGTATTTTACATGGGATAAACTGGTAAAGTTACTGTTGGATAAAGACAACCGTATCGTAAAGCCGCCAATACCAACGGATATAGACTACCACTTGCAGAAGCCTACTCAAAGAATGTTTGACGATTGCTGTAATGAATTTTGGAATACTACAACATATGTAGTAAAGGGCTTATGCCGCAAAGAAATTCTTTTTTGCTATTGACCATATGAATGATATAGTACGAAAAGAATTGCTTCGCATGATTTCCTGGCTGATTGGTATCAAACAGGGATTTCATTTCAGTTTGGGAAAAACTATAAATTTATGAAGCAATATGTCCCAGAGGAATTGTGGGAACGACTTATGTCCACTTATAAAAAATCAGTAATTATGTGATTCGGCAAAAGAAAAAATATGGCATTGAAGATGATAACAAATAAAATTTTTTCAATCGAAAAATTTATTTTGATTATTCAATTTTGAAAAACTGAATACCTCAAAATCAGAAAGAGCGCGGACAAGCACTTTGAGGGATTGGCCGCCTTGTCCACCCATCCAGCGGGACAGCGGGCGGAGGTCAAGGCCGGGTGTAAACCCGTTCATTTCAGCCTTGACGGTTGCCCGTTGTCCTGCTACTTTTCCGGGAGTGTGGCCACAACTTCGGGACACTTTGTCCACAAGTCGGAGCGTAGGACGAGGGACGGGGCTTTATATACCTGCCGCCGTTCTTCTGAAAACAGGCCGATTTTTGCTCATTCCCATTCGCAAAAATTCAGCCTGTTTTCCTGTTGAGCAAACGGGGCGCAAGAAGCACCGCACCCCTGTTTCCCCGTCAGCCGCGCCAGCAGGTATAACACACTACACCTTGCAAGCAAGGCCGTGTGCCAAAGGGGGCACCCTTTGAAACCCCGGACAACAAAACAGGCGGTATGCTGCCCTCTCCGGGAGCATAGCGCCGTTTGTTGTCAGCAGCCCGTTTCACGGTCTGCGTGTAGTTCCTTGTAAACTGACCTAATTCAATGTATACAGAAAGATATAAGGAGTGGGAGGGATTCCGCCGTAGTTGGCATTGTAGGAAAATCCAAAAGTTTAGATTTTCCCACAATGCTTATCTTTTGGTCTTTGGTTCGGAATAGTGTAGTGCTGGCGGTCTATCTCTTGTTTTCGGTTGCTTGCTTCCTTACCGTACATGAGCATTTTAGGCTGGCGCTCTTCCCTTTGAAACAACCTAGCTGACACAAGAGTTTTTCTATCGGGTTAAAACATTTTTCTTTATTGGCCCCTTAAAGCCCCCCGTATTTATGCGGCTGTCCGTTCTCCCGCACAAATCCGCTTCTCTTTGATCCGTATGTGCAAATATCTTTTTTAGCCGTTTTTACCCTGTTTTTGTTTGCTTTTTTGCTGGCTGCTTTGGTAGGACTTTTTCTTTTGCAGGGTTTTATTTATTCCAAGTTGCGACGCTTTTTACAATAAAGGCGTGCTCCGGACATCGATGACAGATTTACAATACAGAGAAAAAGGAGCGTTAAGCTGAGGCGGAATCGGGAGGAACAGTTGCGGCAATATCAGTTGGTACAGCGCTGCCTGTACGGGGACACAGCAGCAAGGGACATGCTGTATCACCTGATCCATCGTTATCTTCACGATAAGCTGGAATTTTATTTAAAAAATCAATGTGCCTTTCTGTCCAGCAGTGACTTTGAAGACGTTATTTCCCTGACCATTGCAAAATGCCTGGAGGATCTGCCGCTTTTTCAAGGCCGCTCCTGCCTGACCACCTGGGCCTTTCGGTACGGCGTTCATTTTGCGCTGAACGCCAACCGCAAAAACGGGACCTATTACCGGCACCACCTTTACCTGGATCCACAGCGTTCTGTATACCGATCCGGTGTAGATCCATTGATTCTGTATATTCAAAAGAGCGCGACAACGCAGTGATCAGGGCGTTTGGATGCCTTTGCGCCGCCCATCGCCAGATTCTCATCTGGGTATTATTCCAAAATCGCTCTTTTGCGCAGATTGCACGGATTACGCACCGGAAACCAGAACACATCCGGCAGCTTTATCAGTTTGCCTGCCAGACAATGCGGCGGAATTTTCGTTGCTTTTATTATCACAGCAGTTTTGTATCCGCGCAACGGAAAAAAAGAACGGCTGATGAAAGGATGATTTTTTTGCAGCTTTTATTGAAACAGCGTATGTTTTCCTGGTTTGACAGCTATGATATTTATGACGAGGATGGGAATACCGTCTTTCAGGTAAAAGGCCGCTCTCCTGGGGGCACTGCCTAGAAATCTTCGACAGCGAAGGCTCCCATGTGGGGACTGTCAAGGAAGAAGTTCTGGCCTTTTTTTCCCCGCTTCGCATTATATGCCTTTGGCGATTACATTGAGAAATCAAAAAGAATTTACCCTTTTCAAACCGGTCTTTACGTTAAATTGCAACGATTGGACCGTACAGGGTGATTGGCTGGAATGGGATTATCAGGTGGTAAACCCGTAGCGGCGCGGTAATCATGCAGACATCAAAAAAAGCCTTTTCAGTGGGCTGACACATATGTAATCGATATTGTCCGGCAAGAGGATGCCCTTTTGTCTTTAATGATCGTTTTGGCAATCGACGCAGCTAAATGTTCCAGTGGCAATTAGCGGTTCTTTTTTGCACCGGTATACGGAAAGCTTGAAAGCGGCACAGGCCTGGGAGATTTCACTTCCAGGCCTGTGCTGAATGGTTCTCTTTCAAAACGATCCAAAGATCCGAAACCCCCGCATCAGATTATTCATCGTCAGTGCCAGATCGCTTTTGGCCCGCCTTTTTGCCTGAGAATAGGTACCGCCACACGGTTGGTACTGAAAACTGCACTGACCCCCTTCATCATAAACGCCCTCGATATGATCTCCGATGTCTCCTACGACTGCAATCAGCGGGATCCCAGCTTTTTGGCCCGGCGCGCTACGCCAATCACGGCCTTGCCACGCAAAGACTGGCTGTCAAGTTTCCCCCCACTGAATATCAGGTCGGCTCCCTTCGCAAGTTGTTCAAAACGGACAACATCCAAAACCACATCGACTCCCACTTGGAGCTGTGCGCCCAAAAAGGCGGCCATGCCTCCCCCCATGCCGCCGGCGGCGCCTGCGCCGGGCAAATTGAGGATTTCTTTTCCCAGATCCCGTTTTACCCGGAAAGCCAGATGCGCAAGGTTCCGGTCAAGCCTCTGCACCAGCTCGGGGGTTGCGCCTTTCTGCGGCCCATACACTGCCGATGCGCCGTTGGCGCCGCACAGTGGATTGTCAATATCGCACATCGCTACAATCTCTGTATTCCGCAAAGAAGGAAGTATCCCGCTCATATTGATGGAAGCGATCTGGTCCAGCGTTCCGCCAGTCGGAATAAACGGTTCGCCTTTTTTCGTTCCGGAATGAGGCTCCCAGTGCAGCAGCAGCGCCTGTCCCCCATCGTTAGTAGCGGATCCACCTAACCCTACAATAATTTTCGGACAACCGGATTCCGCAGCATGGGCGATCAACTGCCCAACGCCATAGGTTGTGGCCTGATCGGGTTGTTTCCTGTTCTTCCAGCCAACGGCAGCCCCTGCCGCTGCCGCCATCTCAATCACCGCTGTATGGTCCGGCAAAACCCCATAAAACCCTTCTATCCGTTCAAGGTATGGGCCATACACCGGCAGAGTAATTTTCTTTCCGCCAACCGCCGTCAAAAAAGAGTCTACGCTTCCTTCCCCACCATCCGCAACCGGTATGGACAAAATTTCCGCCTGCGGAAAAAAAGACAAAATCTCTCTTTTCATGATTTCGCAGATTTCTTGGGAGCTCATGGTTCCTTTAAAGGAACGGAACCAATATAATCTTATTCATCAAGTTCCCCCTTCTCGCAATTTTGGGGCAGCATCCCGCCGGTTCCACCCATTTCCTTTCTTTTTTTTATTCAGCATAGCACATTCCGTTGCCGTTGGAAAGGATCCTTCTTTCTTTTTTGTGTTATAATGGCCTTATGGATTACCGGAAATCAAAGACTGCTGATCCTTAAAGAGGATAATGCGAAGCGCGCTGCCAAAAAGCTATATTTTCCCAACAATCGGGAAATCTCCCTATTCCCTGACAGAAAGAAGGCCCATTCATGTTGCAAAAAGTTTTTGCTGTTTTTCTTTGCGCTGCTTTTTCTTCCCGGCTGTGTCTCTTCTTCCGCGCCAATATCCAGCGGGGCTTTTGGAGGCCCTCTTTCCACAGAGAGTTCCCAGTCTTTTTACAGAATCAAGGGTAGCAGAAGGAACCGTAGAAGACGCTTCTATGAACAGCCTGTTGATTTGTACCGATGACGGGGAGCGGCTGCGTTTTTCCACGGAAAATGCACAAATGGATTTGGGGCAAAGCGGGCTTTTGCTTGGTCAGCGGGTGGAAGTGACCTACCTTCCGGCGCAGCAGGATGCAGCTGCCGCCATATCCGTCCGGCTGCTCTCAGAAGAAAACTCCCTCGAGACGAGCAGCTGAAAAATATCCCTCTATTCTATGACGCTGGAGGAAAAAGTTGCTCAAATGTTTTGGGTTCGATGTCCTGAACAGGGGGCCGTTCAAGCGGTTTCCGACTGGCAGATTGGCGGTTTTATCCTTTTGGCCGGGATTTTGCCGAAAAACACCGGAAACTTTCCGGCAGGTTGTCGATGAATATCAGAAAACGCAAAAATCCCGCTTCTGATTGGCACGGATGAAGAAGGAGGCGAAGTGGTTCGGGCCAGCCGATATCGTCAATTTTCGCGCCTCAGCCTTCCCTTCTCCCCAGCAGCTATACGCGCAAGGGGGAATGGAATCCATTCTGAGCGACGCCGCCGACAAATCGGCCTTCTTGCTGGATCTTGGCATCAATGTCAATCTTGCACCGGTTTGCGACCTGTCCATCAATCCCGCTGATTATATTTACAGCCGCACCCTGGGAAAAGATGCACAGACCACTGCTTCCTATGTAGCGGCGGTGGTCCAGCAGATGCAGCAAAGCGGGATTGGCAGCGTTCTCAAACACTTTCCCGGCTATGGCTCCAACGGAGATACCCATTTGGGATTCGTCCGGGATGACCGCCCGCTGGAAACCTTTCGGAATGAGGATTGATTCCTTTTCAGGCGGGAATTGCAGCCGGCGCTCCCAGCGTTCTGGTCAGCCATACCATCGTCAGCTGCATGGACGACTCTCTGCCCGCTTCTCTGTCGCCTGCCGTGCACCGCCTGCTGCGGATGACTGGGGGTTTGATGGAATTATCATGACGGATGATCTGTCCATGAGCGCCATCTGTACACAGTATGGATTGGAAGAAGCCGCCATCCTGGCGGTGCAGGCGGGTAACGACCTACTGATTAGCAGCGATTTTGAAGTGCAAATCCCGCAATCCTGCAAGCCGTACAGCAAGGGGCTATCACCCCATTGCAGATCGACAGTTCGGTGATGCGGATTCTTCGCTGGAAGCAGGATCTGGGTCTTTTTCCGGAAGGGTGGGAAAGCACTTGATCAAAATGCTCGGGCCAGGTCGTCTTTGCGATGGAGAAATTCATTTGGTGCTGGCCAATGTCACCGAGGCGGATCCAGAAAGATCCTATCTGCCCGCATATCACTTTCAAATCCGCCGTTGCGGGATGAGGCGTTGCTGGTGGCTGCACCCTGCGGGTGGGCGAAAATGCCGCGGTGCAATACAGCGGCCATATCGGATTATGCCGTCGCCCCAGAGCATCGGGGACACCGGTATGCGGCAAAAGCCGTTTTGCTTTTGCTGCCGCTTGATTTCGTTGCGGTCTGCGGCGGATCATAATCACTTGTCAGCCAGACAATCTGGCGTCCCTGCCAGACCTGCCTGCTGGCAGGCGGAGCTTTTTGGGGATCACCCCGTTCCCAGCTGGCATGAAATGTACCGCACCGGGCGTAGAATGGTCTGCCGCTACCTTTTTTCGTCCGAAAAAATTTTATAAAGTGCTGTAAAAGAAAAACAGGAGGTTTTTTATGTTCGTACGGGATATCTTTTTCTTTTTTGGATACATTGGCCCCTTTTTCCTACGCCATGGATTTTGATAACAGCGGCCTTCTGGCAGGAGATCCAAAACAGCCTGTCAGGAGGATTCTGGTGGCGCTGGATTGTACGGAGGCGGTGGTCGGCAAAGCGAGGGAAACTGGCACTGATCTAATCGTTACACATCATCCTGTGATCTTTGATCCTTTGAAAACCGTAACCGCCGGTTCCATCGTCCATCAGCTGATTTCCGCCGGCATCTCGATCATCTGTGCCCACACCAATCTGGATCTGGCCCGCGGAGGCGTAAACGACCATCTGGCAAGACAGTTGGGGCTGAAATGCCTGGAGGGTTTGACTCCGGTTCCCTGTACCGACCGGGAGGGAAAACGATAACCGAATATCTGGGGCGGATTGCTTTTCTACCCGAACCGATGTCCCCGGAAGACTTCGCCCGTTTTGTAAAAAAAGCGCCTGGGGGAACGTTCGCTTCGCCAGCGGGAAACGGGCGGTACACCGAGTCGCAGTTGCGGCGGTTCCGGCGCGGATTGCCTGTCAGATGCCATCCGCGCCGGTGCGGATGCGCTGGTCACTTCGGAGATCAAGCATCATATTTTTCTTCTGGCGGCCCAGCAGGGCATTACGTTGATTGACGCCGGCCACTTCCACACGGAAGACGTTGTGATAGAGCCTCTTTGCCAGCAGCTTCGGGACGCCTTTCCCGAGGTCGAGGTGCTGCCCTATCACCTGGGGGAAATCCATACTTTATAGTTTGTTGTATTACAAAAGGCCAATCTACCATCCGCCAGGGCGGTGGCATGATTCTGCGCAAAGCGCTTCACCCCGGGCTGATGAAGAAAGGTTTTTGGATATGGCCACACAAAAAACTGATTACCGCTTGCGGCCGCAAGCGGTAATTTCATGGTCAAAAATGATAAAAATATAAACTATTATTTAAAATTTGATAAATATTGACATTTTCTAAGAGATATGTTATTTTAAAATTGTCTCATTAAAATATTTTCAAAAAAGAAAGGAGAACCACCTGTTTTTGATCGGAGGAAATATGAAAAAAATTTTTCGCCCTTTTATGCATTTTCCTGCTGTTATGCGGCTGCAGCAGCCATACCGGGGGAAATCTCTGAAATCTCTGAGAGCTCTGAGGCCTCCAGCGCTGCCGGGGAACCGGAACCGGAGGCTGGCAGCACCGCTGAAGAAAAGCCGGACGTTTATCTGATCCGACGGGCGGCTGCGCTTTGGCAATATAGAGCTCGAATACCAGGACAGCCTATGGATTCTGGCCTACATAGACGACGCCATTTACTATCGGTGGCAGGACCGGGACGACCGGCAAAAAGTTACGATCTATAAGGCGGATTTGAAAGCCAGAAGATAACGGAGATTGGAACCATCGAAAGATACCGAATGAGCACAAGCCCCATTGATGTCAAGCTGATCGACAATCATCTTTTTTTTTACCGTTACGCTGGACGAAAATGGGAAAATTTCAAAAGCCACCTGTTTTCCATCGACCGGGCCACGGATCAGCTGCATCAATATGAAGGCGAACCCTGTCATATCCTCTGGTTTATCACCGGGCATATGGCGGCAAGTTCTTTACAGCCTGCGCAAACGAGCCGTCGACGGTTCCGGCTCCGCCTGCATCGACGTATTCGACCCTGTGGAAAATACAGAAGAAATGTTGATCGTCCAGCGAACCGACATTATGGCTTTCGCCGTTGCAGGCGATACGATTTACACGCTTGGAAAAAGCAGTCAAAAACCATTGGGAGCTGGCAGCCTACGATTTGAACGGTACACCGCTTCGACGGTTTGACATGACCGATGGGAGGAGGATATGGGGGATTACATGATCTGTCAAACAGAGGTGGCAAACGACTATTTTCTGATCAGCAATTTGGGGCAGATGAAAGTCCTCCATCTGCAGGAGGATGGCCTGCTCCCGGCCGCGGATGGATGGGGCGCAACCTTTCACACGGCAAGCTATGTAGATCCGTTGCTGCCGGAGAAAATCTTTCTTTACAACGGAAAGGGGGAAGATTTCTTCTTCCATTCGGCAGAGGGAACCTTCACCTCCCTTGATTTGCCTGTTGTCAAAAATAAGGAAACACAGCGTGTCGTGTTAGCATACCAGGACGGTGATTCTGTTTTGCTTGCCGTCGGCGATAGCGTGGCAGGCAAAGACTATTATTATATTATGCCTGTGGAAGAAATGGAAACATACGCTGTCCGGCAGGAGCAGATAGAAAACGGAGAAACCCTTTTCTTTACAGAAGAAGAGCGTCCGGAAATTATTTACGTTGATCCCCCGCATAACTTCATCCAAAAACTATTACATAAAAAAGCGCCCTGCGGAAAAACGCAGGGCGCAAATATTTTATTCGTTATATTCTCTCTTTCGATCGTATGCTACCGCGCCGATCAGGACAGCGCCTGATGCCGCAAACAGGATGGCCCAGAAGGCCGGATTGCTGCCATCGCCTGTTGCCGGGGTTTTTTGTCATCAGATCCCTCAGGTCCCGATGCAGAAGAGCTTCCCCCCGATCCGGAAAAAGCCCTCGTCCGATTCTGACGGGTCTTCTTCCGCATCCGTTGAATGGGGCTTTTCGATAGCCGCAATCAACGCACATATTATTTTTCCATTCATGAGGTTCTTCCGCAACAGTTACTACACCACAGCAGCTATAGGCGCTGATATGGGTGTTTTCCGTTATTGTCCAGACAGGTTCACCAGCATGGTTGTCCGGATTTTCTCCCCATAGGAGAAGGTTTCTGGTCTCACTGGCACCGCACCGCAGCTTTCACACGACAGATAGTATATGGCGGCGGATTCACAGGTTGCGGCAGATTTTAAGTATTTTTCATCCGTGTCCTGTTGTGTAAAGCTGTGTTCGCCTGTAGTGGCCTGATTCATATTGCTGTAGGCTGTTTTGCCGGTACTGTCCCCGGGGCACTGGTAGCTCACGATTTGATATACGGTCTGGCCGCTGAAGACTGGATAGCCCCTCGCCACAGGTTTGATAAAAACGCTTGGCTTCCATCCGTTTTGCCGCTGTTAAGCAACCACGCTACCTCGCCGGAAGCAAACTGCTTGTCGGTTCTGCCGCCGTCAACGGTTTCTGTATCTGCAAGATAGTAACAATTTGTGATATCTCCTCGGGCGCCGGGCCATTCACATAGCTGGAAATTTCATCCCAGTACCCCGTATCGGAACTGACACTTCCAATGTTGTAGCAATTTTTAATAGTAAACCCATAGTCATCATCAGAATAATATCCCACGATACCGCCTGCATCATAATAACTGTGGATCTCTCCTGTGTTGTAGCAATTCTCCACCATAGCGCCCTGGAGAATGCGTCCGCAGATGCCGCCCGCGCCGTCCGCACCCGGGGCAGTCTGGTCAATCGTCCCTGTATTATAACATTCTCGGATCGTACCGTAATTCCATCCGGCAATTCCTCCAATGCCCAAATTCGCTCCATATTCACTCTTTACTGTGCCGGTGTTGTAGCAGTTTTCGATTGTACCATAGTTCGTTCCGGCAATCGCGCCGCCGTAAGATGAGCCGCTGTTGATCACACTGTTGATGATGCCCAAATTTTTTACAACACTGTCCGCTGTGATCCCTCTAAACAGACCGCCCTGGCTGCCGTTGGTCCTTATACCGCTGATAGTATATTCGTCGCCATCAAAGGTGCCTGTGTAAAAAGAGTTGTCTGCAAGTGCGATTGGCGACCATATCCTGTCGTCGGGAATCACAATGTTGTTCGTCAAAACCGCGTCAATCGCTTCGCCAAAGCTGCTGTCCTTGACCTGCTCGGCAAACCAGAAGAGGTTGCCTGCGTTTTTGATCTGGTACACGCCGTCAACCTGCTCGGCGGGCTGGTAGCCGGGACCGCCGATCTCAAAGCCGTTTTCGTCGTATACTTCGTCGTCAGGGCTCCATATACGGATGTATTTGTAGCCCAGCGTTTCCGCATCGTAATCTTCGGCGTCGCTACCGTCCGAATGGAGGCTCGCTTTCACGGAACAGCCTGCGTAGCCGCTCGTATCCAATGTGCCGTGAATCGCTGTTCCGTCTGTATCCGGTTTGCCCACCATAGTGACGGTTCCGCCATGCACGATTACACGATTCTGACCACTGCCTGCAAAGACGCCATAGCCGGTGCCGGATTCTACGCCTGCTTGTCCGGCGCCAATGCCTGTAAAGCTGTACATACCGCTGTTTATCGTAACGTCGCCCGTGTGAGCATAAACTGCATTTCCTTCACTGCCAGTGCTGTTGGCGGTAACTGTCAAGCTGCCCGATCCTGTAAATACGATGTCTCCATAGCAGTAAATGCCGGCGGTAATGCCGCTGGCTGTAGCGCTGACGGTATTCTGCCCTACAGAGTTTATCGTCAATGTACCAATGGACTGGTCCGCAAAAATAGTGGCTGTTATGTCGTAGTCTGTGTGCTGTGCATCTGTCAGGTTTGCGCCGTTCAGAGTCAGCGTGGTTGACGCCGCATCATACGAGACGGTGTCGTCGCCAAGCACATTCCCGGCGTTGTCCGACGTCACCTGCGTGCCGTTTACCCACAGGTCATACACTTCCGGTGCGGTACTGTTGGCCGCGGCCGGGATTGTTGCCGTGACTACGCCCTCCGCGGCAAACGGGTCGTTATTATGGTTCTCTAAATTGGCCTTAAGCTCCTGATAGTTATTACCAAAGCAGACGGCGACTTGCGCCTCCCCGCGTTCGTAAACCAGGGTGTCATATCATAGGGGTCGTTTTCAAAGTGTTATAACCTGTTCTCCGGCGCTAATAGGCATGAATAGTGTAAAAGGGGTGAGTTCATCGCTATCTTTTTACAGTGATATAAATATACCCGCTCTCAGCACTGTGAAAGGAGAGGGTCGCCTTCGTCTCACTCTCCCGTGTTGCGCTGAGGTTCGTAATTATGGGGTCTGCCGCCAACGCTGTAGTCGGTATGAGCGCAACCACCATTAAGAAGCATAAGACCAATGCGCATATCCTTTTATTCCTTCATCTTATTTCCTCGTTTCCTTTCTGCTTATGAAATGTTTGGTTTAAACAAAAAGGCACATCCCGCCCGTTGTAAATCGGGCAGAATATACCTTTAATTTTTGTGTAATTTCCTCTTGACAGAAAAAAGATCAGAGCTATGGCTTGCTTGCTTGCTTGCTTGCTTGCTTGCTTGCTTGCTTGCTTGCTTGCTTGCTTGCTTGCTTGCTTGCTTGCTAACATTATGTTTCCTGCCACCATTTTTGTCAAGCTCCTCCCTCAACAAATTCCGTTCATTTATCCTTATCATACCATAGGACAGTCACAATTTCAATTTTCCCCGAAAAAGCTGTATTTTTTCTTCCTCAATATAGTTCTACCCATAAAAAAGATGCGGAAGAAAACTTCAACCGCACCTTTTTTCCATAATCAACAATATAAACCGCCTGCCATGTGACAACGACATAGCGAAACGCCCTGCAACTGCTTCTGATCCATCGGAAAATACCGCTTCCCCCACTTTTTTAGGTGGAAAACAGAAAACCGTATGCACCCGCAGATCATACCACGTCCGTCCGGTTCACTATAAAAATCAAATCAGGCTTTGTCGATAGAGCCGAACAGCTCCATTTTTTCTTTCACCGTATCTTTGATCGCTTGCGTACCGGGAGCCAGCAGTTTCCGGGGATCGAAGCCTTTTGCCCTCCAGATCTTTTTCCTGCTTCAATATATTTGCGGGTTGCTTCGGCAAACGCGAGCTGGCATTCCGTATTCACATTGATTTTGGAAACGCCAAGCGAGATTGCTTTTTGATCATATCTGCCGGAATCCCGGTACCACCGTGCAATACCAACGGAACGCCGGGAGTCTTTTTCCTGGATTTTGGCCAGCACTTCAAAATTCAGGCCTTTTCCAGTTGGCCGGATATTTTCCATGGATATTGCCAATACCGGCAGCCAACATAGTAACACCCAAACCGCAATCATTTTGCACTCGTCCGGATCAGCGACCCGCCGTTGCCGACAACGCCATCTTCCTCGCCGCCAATGGCACCTACTTCCGCTTCCACGGAAATGCCTTTTTCGCTGGCCAGTGCAATAATTTCTTTTTGTTTTCTCAATGTTTTCTTCAATCGGATAATGGGAACCGTCAAACATAACGGAGGAGAAGCCAGCTTCGATAACAGCTTTCGCGCCCTCATATGTGCCATGGTCGATATGCAGCGCAACTGGAACCGTAATCTTCATATCTTTGAGCAGTCCATTTACCATTCCGACAACAACGTCCCAGCCGCCCATATATTTGCCCGCGCCTTCAGACACGCCCAGGATGACGGGAGAATTGTTCTCCTGCGCGGTTTGCAGAATTGCCTTTGTCCATTCCAGGTTATTGATGTTAAACTGACCGACGGCATATTTGCCCTCTTTTGCCTTGGTAAGCATTTCTTTTGCAGAAACCAGCATGTTTAACTCCTCCTAAATTTTACAGATTTGCTTTTTTTATTATAGTAGATTGTCAAAAAAAAAAGCAAACCTTTTTCGGGATTTTTGCAAAAAACAGGAAAACTTTTTGCAATACAAAAGCATCTGTAAAAATAAGGCCGGCTGCAACCACAGCCGGCCCAAAATATTTATCCCACTGAGAACTGAGGAAGCGCCGCCGCGTCCTGTGTCGTCACATTCTGTGAGTTTTCAACACCGCTTTGCTGCTCCGCCTCCCAAGTATCCAGGCTCTTAATGGAAAGAATATTATATCCGTCTTTTACTTTTTTCATTTGATAAATCATATACTTATCCGGCTCCGGCTCATACGTGGAGCCGCCCACAGCGGCTTTTCCCACAAGGTGCCGGGGGGATATATCCCACCGTCAACGTATATATAGATCTCCCTTTTTCTCGATCTTTGTCACCTGCGGGTATACTGGCTGGTCTGTCCCATAACCGGGACGCCATACGTTTTGGTTTCCGGTCATACGGATAGGTAAAATCGAAATCTTCTATCGTCTGATGCTGCAGCTTGATGTCCGAACCATAAAGTTTCGCCGCATACACGTCCAGATCCGCAGGGACCACCAGCATGGCATTCTCGTCATAAGTATATTTGTCCGTATTGCTCAACAGAGTGCCCCATAAAGAAGACTGCAACAGGAACAGGGGATCCGCATGCTCCGGCGAATCAAACTCAACCGGGTCAAACATGACCACCGGAAGCAGATACTCTTCAAATTTTGATTTTTCTCTTGTGTTGTCCATAATCTGGTTGGTCAAACGTATACAAAAACCTGCCACGGAAATCAAACCGATCACGGCTAGAACCAGAAATACTCCGCCCAAAGGCAGCGCATATTTGCCTCTGCGTTTTCGTTTATTCCATGGGCTTTGCTTTTCCATAACAATCCCTCAACTTTCTATCAGCCCTCATCCGACTGTCGGTAACCCCCAGCCAAATCAGACCGATTCGCTGTTCTGCCGCCCGCGGGGCATCGCCCTCATCCGGCGCAGATAAAAGATCCTCTTCGGTTTCGAGATATCCTATTTTCCCAGTATCCGGCCTGGCAAAGACAGTAACTGGAATCGAAATCCGAAAAATCATTGCCAATCGTTCCAGCAAATTGTCCAAGTCCCCTTTTCCCACAGTTTTAACAACTATCGTTTGCACAGGAAATTTCTTCAAGAATTTCCAATACCTCATCCACATACTCTATAACAAAAAATCTTCATAGGAAATCCTATGAATCGTTGTCATTATAACAAAAACCAGCACGCAAAACAAGGTTTCCGCTTGACAATTCACAAAATCCTAACTTTTGAATCCCTTTTTCCTTTTTCTTTTCACCTTCTCATCACAAAAGGCCGCCCGCCCATAGCGGTTTACAAAACCGCGGAAAACCAGTATAATAAAATTAAAGTATCTATAGATCAAAATAGACAAAAAATGGCGCAATAAATCGGCAGTTTTTTACCATCAGAGGTTGACAAAAATGAAAAAACACTTCACAATGGAGCAGAGCTAATCTCCGCCTTTTTGCTACCCAAAAATCGAATAGGAAAAAACCAAGGCGTATCTCGTTTCCTGTCAGGGAGATGGGATGCGCCTTTTGTCGTTTTGGAGAGATGCCCAGGAACAGTTGAAGCACAAAACCGAGGAGGGAAACAAATGAAAAAAAAGATTCCTTAGTCTGCTGATGGCAACAGCGGTGGTGCTGACCACGACCACTTCCCCTGTATTTGCGGTGGAAGAAGATGTACAGGACAGCAGCGCGGCTGCCATAAGCGCAAGCGGCCTTTGCGAGCATCATTCGCAGCATACGGCAGAGTGCGGATATGTCCCTGCCGCTGAGGGGGCGCCCTGCACCTTTGTCTGCGAAATTTGTAATTCCGTGGAGGGCGGCGATGAAGAAACCAACGTCTGCATCTGTACAGAGCTTTGCATCGAGGGGCAGCATCAACCCTGATTGTCCTGTTTGCAATGCAAAGAGGCGGATCTGGCTACCTGTCTGGGCAAGCCGGAAGGAGCCACAACCGTAGAAAGCTGGCGTTTTGTAGAGAACACAGACGGCTTAGTTGTTACCGAGGAAAGCGGCAGCTATTATGTCCAGCCGTCGCCGGGCGAGACTGGTATCCCGCTGGAGGAATTGACCGCCCTGCTGCCCCAGGCCGTAGAAGTGCAGATGGACGGCGCTGCTGTCACCGTTGCCATCACTGGCTGGAGCTGCGAGGATTACATTCCCACCACTGAGGATGAAACAGAAGCTACCCTCTGGCCCACCGTGGGCGAATACATCTTCATTGCCACTGTGGAGGAAGGCTACGCCTTTGACGCCGCGCCGGAAATCACCGTGCGGCTGAGAGCATCAAACGCTATGGTAGCCTTGGCGGCCTCCCTATCGTCTTCTGAAGAGTACTACAAACATTGATTTACCAAAACTGAGGCTGACGGTGTTGTCATCTACACGTTTAACAAACTAGAGACAATGAAATCGGCTCTCGTTTTAGAGCCGGAAGGCGATATCGTGATCGATCTGACTCGAGTTACCGAAGACACATCCACAGAAAGCGAGGAAGCCTGGATCTCGATTAAGCCGAAGGCTGAAAATGTCACCGTCACCGTAAAGGGAACTTCCGGACAGATCTACAACCTTGAAATGGATGTATGGGAGAAGCCTGTAACTGTTGTAATGGATAATTTCTCCACAAATAATATTCTGGATTTCCGTGCCGGTGGAGCGTCAATAGTAGAATACAGCGGCAGTTCGGCGGTAGACCAAATCATTTTTGGAACGGGAAAGACCGCAGCACAGACGATCCATGTTAAAAATGCAGCCGGTGATAGTAACGCGCATCTAAATCTCGGGTGGGTTTATAGCCTGTTCAGTGGTACTTATGCTTCTGCCCATCCGGAGTCCAAGCTGATCTTGGAAGGGGATATCCAGATCGGCAATTACCTGGTTTGCCCGAATGTCACCATCCAAAATGCCGAAATCTCCTTTGCGGATGACGACGATAGATATATTACCGCAAAAGTGACAGAAATAACGAATTCGACTATCCGAATGTAAAAAGAATCGCCGGTGTGGTCAGCAATAATGATTCAGAGATCTTCACAAATTCTTCTATTTCCGTCAGCGGTTCCACTATTGATTTCACCACTGCCGCCAATACTAACCCGGCGCTGGGTAATGCGGAAACCATCACGATTGACAATTCAAAATATATAACGCGAAAATATATAGCACATCCTCAACGTCAACGTCGGATAACGCCTGCATTGGCGGTGTGTTTGAAACTTTGACGATTACGAATCATTCCGAGGTCTATGCCGAATCGGAAAATAGTGCTGCCATCGGCCTTGCACAGCGCACTTGTAGCAATGACACCACTTATAATCCCATCACGACGGCTTCTATTATCATTGTGGACAGCAAAATAGAAGCCGCCAGTCAAAACGGTGCGGCGATTGGAATGCCCTATAATTGGTTGTATGTTAATAAGGACGCCGGTGAGCCGAATCGCAAAGTTCCTCTTACTATCGCCATTTCCGGCGACAGCGATATCACTGCCACCAGCATCCATTCGGCAGCGATCGGCGGCGGCCGCGCAGGTACGCTCACCACTTCTGATAACGGCAAAATCGAATTGGGAATCGGAGGCGGCGGGATCGGCGGCTGGGGAGATGGCGGAAGTATCCCTGGGGACGCAACGTTCAATTCTCTGCGGGCCAACCGGATGATGGCGCCACGCGTAAATAACGAAGCGAAGCAGATAGAATCAGCCATTGCGGAAGCTGCGCAGCTGACCGACAATGTGACCATCACGATTACAGGCCGTCCCACCATCACCGCCAAATCCGGCGTGCTGGCGGTGTATGGGGAATACCGTCACCTGCAATGACACCAACCTGGTACAGAACACTATGGTGAAGCGGCAGGCCAGCGGAAGCACCTATGTTCTTTATGCAGCGGAAAACCCCGGCGCTGTAACCATCGGCAGCGAATCTCTGGGCGAGCTGGGCTACGGCTACGCTTCGGCGGCGAGTACGGGAATGAATGAACAGACCAGTGTAGGGATGAAATTCGGTACCGCCCAGCTGACCGATATAACCAACAGCTTTACAGAATTTACCGTGGCCGGGAATGGCTGGCAACCTTCTTCACTACCCTACCCTAGTGCTCTCCGGCACGGTGCAGCTGGTGAATAACAGCGGCAGCATGCCTATCACCGGTTCTGCTACTACCAACACCACTCTGAAAGCCGACCTAAGCGGCCTGTCCCCTGCTTCGGCGCAAAGCGGCAGCGGCAAGGTGACCTACCAGTGGTACCGGGATGGAGCAAAAATCACAAGTGCTACCCGCAACACGTATACCCTGACAGCCGACGATAAAAATAAGGTGATCTACTGTATTGTGACGGGCACAGGCAGCTATACCGGTTCCGTCACCAGCAATGCCGCCACTGTAACAGATGCCAGTGGAACGGCCATTTCCGCACCGGAGCTGGAAAGCCGGACGGAAACCAGCATTATCCTTAAAGATGCTGGGTCGGATTATCAGTACAGCATTGACTTCGGGAAAACTTGGCAGATTGATCGCACCTTCACCGGCTTGACTGAAGGCCAGACCTACACCTTTATCCAGAAGGATGGCGTCGGCAATATCAGCTCCGCCGCCAATTTCAGCACCCTGTCGGATGCGCCGCTTCTAAGCGAGTTTACTTTTAACTATGCCACAGAGCGGATGATCTTTCCCAGCGGTGTGGAGATTTATGACAATGCAAACTGTACCGGAGACTCCATTAACAAATATGTCAGTGGCTTGAGCGTGGATATTTCTAAATATATTTCTGATAGCGACAAGGATCCGCAAAAGCTCTATGCTAAATATGTGAGTGGCGCAGGAACCACCGAAATTACTGTGCCCTGCCGTCCGCCTATGACTCCCTTGAATGCCTCAGATGTGTTTAAAACTTCCAATTCCATCTCCTTCCCTGGGGCGGCGGGAGTCAGCTACCAGCTGGAACAAAACGGGAACGTGATAAAGCCTGCGGCCACTGGCGACGGCAGCACTATCACCTTTGACGGCCTCACCGCCGGTCAGACCTATACCCTGAAAAATGCGGGTAGAGGCTTCGAACGCCCTGCCAAGCCCTCACTTCCACTCCGATCAGTATGATATGGAGATCTCCATTCCCCAGACGAGCGCCATGACTGGCACCATTCTGGTTCCGGCTAATGTCACAGGAAAGCGCAACTATAACCTGAGCCGGTGGCTGGGCGGCTTTACTGCAATGACTGATGTTACTGAATCGTCTGATACCAACAACATGATAAGCGCTCCCGAATTTACAGGTACAACTCTGACTTTCGTCACTGCTTCCGTAGAAGAAGAAAAAACTGCTACCTTAATAGTAACGGCGGGCAGCATGACGCTGACCCCCACCGTAAAAACGGTGGATGTAGTGGCTGAATCAAATGGCGTTCTCTGGATAAAAACCTTTCTATCCTAATGCCGGTTATATCGACGGCGGCATGACGGATCAGGATATTACGGATGCCTGGTTCGCCAAAGCAAACGAGTTGGGTTATCCGACTGAAGGAATGGAGAGCTTCGCCCTGCGGCCTCTCAACGCCGTGGGCGGCGACCTGGCGACAGGCGCTCAGAGCGCGACTATCACCTGGCGGCCTTCTCAAAGCGCCTCTGTGACCTTTGATAGCGGCAACTTTGTGGTGCTCCACATTCCCAAATCTGGCGGGGATGTCCAGTGCCGGATTATCAGAGGGGCAAAGATGCGCTAACTTTCATGGCAGAAAACCAGGGTGGCCTGTATGCGGTGCTCTACAAATCGGCGGAGGAGATAACACTTACCGCAGACCTCAAGCTTGACGGCACCCAAGAGGACAAATTTGACTTGGGCGAAACCGTGGTAGTGGAGATTATCGTAGCGAAAGACAATTCCAGCACCTCCATAAGCATTCCCACCGGCAGGGTTTCTACCTATTTAGGTGATCCTCAAAGCGGTGGCATCCTGCTAGGCAGCGATGTATTAGAGGCAAGTGATAACGGCCAAATTTCCATCGAGTATACAGTGACGGAAGACGTAATCAAACATGAGCAAGCACAAAACCTCTATATTGTCTATGAAGGGGATTACAACTATCTGCCCCAAACGGTTCAAAAATCTGTAACCTTCAACGCCATCGCCCCGGCACAGCCGGTCATCACGGCCCAGCCCGGCGATGGATTGGTGACCATCAGCTGGGCAAAGCCAGATGAAAATGGATCCCCATCACAAATTATGAACTGTCCGTCACCCAGAACGGCACGCCTATTTCGGGTTCGCCTATCACGATCGATCCCACTGTGACCAGTTATCAGGTCACGGGTCTTGCCAACGGCACCAATTATTCGTTCACCTTGACGGCGATCAATGCCGTAGGCGCCAGCATCCCTTCTGCGGCGGTGACAGCGGCTCCCCAAACAGCAGGCGGCGGGCATACCGGAGGTTCTGGCGGGTCCTCCAGCGGGAGCGGCTCCAGCAGCTACCGCGACCGGGAGTATGACTTCTGGATGAAGGTAAAGACCTCATTGAAGATGCCAACCCCGGCGATACCGTCAAAGCCAACGCCCGCAGCTACGACCGAATGCCGGCCTCTGTGATGCGCGCCCTGGCCGATGCAGACGGCGTCACCCTCCACATCACCTGGAATGGCGGGGAGGATATTGTGATTCCGTCCGAATCAGCGCTCAGTGAAAGCGGCCGGATCTATTATCCCCTCTCCTACTTAGAGAAGATTGCCTTCACAGTAGCATCGGAAGCGCCCGCCTACGATCCCGGGAAGCTGAACCCGGAAACAGGCAGCATCCTGGAGGTGACCGCTCCGGTGGCGGACACCGTCCCTACTCCGGCAGGCCAGCCAGAGGTGACTGCCCCGAACCAGGGCCTGATAGAAACACCGGGGCTTGCGGAGGAAGGGATTGAGCAAGTCATTCCCAGTATTAATGAATCAGAGGAAGCCGTAATCGATAATGATGTGGAAGAATCCGGCATCAATGGATTCTTGATTGCGGGCCTCGCTGTCGTGCTGGCTGCGGCAGCTGGCTGTGGGTTCTGGTACTGGAAGCGGCGATCAGTGCAATAATCCAAAATTGACAGAGGCCCCGGGCTTTTGCCCGGGGCCTCTGTTTTTGCCTGGATGCGGATGAGTTGTTCCTTCTGTTATCAGGTAAATGGATTTTTCTGCTCTGTATTTCCCGCCCGATCACACCCTGCCAGCCAAATCCAGGAAATCCGCTTCCTTCACTTGCATTGTGACGATAGTAGCAGGAAGGTGTTCCATATCTTCTCGGTCTTTCCATGGAGAGGAGGAGCCAGCCCACCATCACCCCATCGGTAAGCTGCTCTCCCACATCGACTGACAGATACAAAAGGCCCTGCCGGGGTGTGAGGTCCCCATAGACTTTGATACGCCGGTATCGTATCCTGTAGTTACCGCATCGACTTATTCAAACAGAGGAGACAGTCCAATATAAACAGACCAGAACCAGAAATATAATATTTTATGTGGCAGGCTCAATCAAGATGAGAGCAGCAGTTTGCGGAATACATCAACCGCAAAACAGCGCCCAGCACTGTCGGGAAACCACCCGCTTACAGAACGAGCCGGACGCTGAGAAGAAGCGGTGCGGAGAGTGATCTGCACTGTTCAAGCGGCTCTACGAGAACAGTGTGCTGGAACGGATGACCAACGAGTAGTTCTGGATGCTCTCCGCCGATTAACAATGCGGAACAAAAAGCGGGCAGCCAAAGCTGCCCGCCTCACCGCGCCCCTGGGACGCCGATACTCTAATTTTTACCCGATTAATAACATCCCGATAGGCGGCTTTTTTGATTATACTATGCATCAGCGGACTTCTTCGCTTCCAGCTTGGCCAATGCATCTTTACGGGACAGGTTGATTCTTCCCTGCTGGTCGATCTCCGTCACCATCACCACAATCTCGTCGCCGACAGAAACAACATCTTCCACTTTTTTCTACCCGGTGGTTTTCCAGCTTGGAAATGTGAACCAGCCCTTCTTTTCCAGGCGCGATCTCAACAAACGCGCCAAAACTCATCAGGCGGGTTACGCGCCCTTTGTAAATAGCCCCAATCTCCGGATCTTTTGCAATCAGCTCCACGATATCCGCAGCACGCTTGATATCGTCTTTGTTGATGGCGGAAATAAATACCCTTCCATCCTCTTCGATATCAATCTTGACGTTGCATTCGGCACAGATTTTCTGAACAACCTTGCCTCCCTGACCGATCACGTCACGGATTTTCTCCACATCAATCTTCAGCATTGTCATCTTCGGCGCATATTCGCTAAGCTCCTCACGAGGCGCCGGAATAGCCTTAAGCATAATCTCGTCAATGATATAGTCGCGAGCTTTATGGGTTTTTGGCAAAGGCTTCTTTGATGATCTCCGGCGTCAAGCCGTCAATTTTCAGGTCCATCTGGATTGCGGTGATGCCTTTGTGGGTCCCTCCTACTTTAAAATCCATATCGCCATAAAAATCCTCCAGGCCCTGAATATCCACCATGGTCATCCAACGATCCCCTTCGGTAATCAATCCGCAGGAAATACCGGCAACCGGTGCTTTGATCGGGACACCCGCATCCATCAGCGCCAAAGTAGAGCCGCAGATGGACGCCTGCGAAGTGGATCCATTGGAGGACAATACCTCGGAAACCAACCGCATGGCATAAGGGAATTCCTCTTCAGACGGCAAAACTGGTTCCAGCGCTTTCTGGGCCAGAGCCCCATGGCCAATCTCACGGCGGCCGGGGGCCGCGGCTGGGACGGGTTTCGCCTACGGAATAGGATGGAAATTATACTGATGCATATAGCGGCGGGTCTCTTCGCTGTCAATTCCATCCAAAAGCTGTGCTTCCCGCACGGAACCCAGCGTTGCAACCGTCAGCACCTGGGTCTGACCCCGGTAAACATACCGGAACCATGGACCCGGGGCAGCACGCCGACCTCTGCTGCCAGTGGCCGCATCTCATCCAACTTTCTGCCGTCAACCCTCTTGCCCTCATCCAGCAACCAGCGGCGGACAATGAACTTTTGCAGTTGATAAATACACTCATCGATCTGAGATGCCTGATCCGGATGGGTTTCTTCGAATTTCTGATGAATATCCTCCACGATAGGGGCCAAGCGAGCTTCCCTTTCCACCTTATCATCGGTATCCAATGCGTACTTTACACGGTCAATGGCATATTCCTTAATCGCCTCAAACAATTCCCTGATCAATCTCTTTGATTCAAAGGTAAATTTTCTTTGCCAATCTCCTTTTTGCACGCCGGAAATAAAAGCTACCATCTTTTGCACTCTTCATGCGCTTTCATGATTGCTTCCAGCATGGTATCATCGTCCTTCGTTAGCGCCCGCTTCGATCATAACAATCTTCTCAGCAGAACCCACAACAGTAACCAACATGTCGGACACAGCACGCTGCGCCTCATCCGGGCAAATGACAATCTCCCCTGTCCACCATCCGACATTGACGCCCGCCACCGGGCCGTTCCACGGATATCAGAGATAGACAGGGCGAAAGAGGTACCGATCATGCCGGCTATCTCGGGCTGGCAGTCAGATCCACCGACATAACGGTCATGACTACCAATACGTCATTGCGCATATCTTTCGGAAACAGCGGGCGGATGGGACGGTCCACCATGCGGGATGCCAAAATCGCTTTTTCAGAAGGCCGACCTTCCTTTTCAAAAAAGAGCCGGGGGATCTTGCCTACAGAGTACAATTTTTCTTCAAAATCCACGGACAAAGGAAAAAGTCGATCCTGTCGCGAGGCTTTGGGATGCGGTAACGTTACACAGTACAGTGGTTTCTCCATAACGCACCAGGCAGGAGCCATTGACAGGCCGCACATTTTCCCCACTTCAAAAGAAATGGGTTTTCCGCCATCAGTTTTAAATACGCGGTAATTTTCGAACATGTTCATAGCCTCCATTTTTCGCCGGCAGGCTTTGGACGGATTTAGCAATAAATCCGTTGCTCGACGACGCCTGAACCCCCGATTCACTGCTAAAGACCCTTCCTTAGCCTCCCAAAGCTTTTTCATCATATGCACTTGAAGGGCGGACGACAACTCGTCCGCCCTCCGGCATAAAAAAACTACTTTCTCAAACCCAGCTTTGCGACAATCGCACGATAACGCTCAATATCGGTTTTCTGCAGGTAATTGAGCAAGTTCCGTCTGTGTCCGACCATTTTTAACAAGCCGCGACGAGAATGATGATCCTTCTGATGAATCTTCAAATGCTCGGTCAGATCGTTAATCCGTCTGGTCAAAACGGCAATTTGCACCTCGGGAGAACCGCTATCGTTTTCATGGGTTTTGTTCGCCGCAATGATTGCGGCTTTTTCTTCTTTCAACAGCATTTTCTTTCCACCTTTTTTTTGATTGGCTCGTATCTTAGCAAAGGGCTGTGAAAATTCCCGGAACGGGCGTTCCCCTGAGCCAAGGTACGGCACGATTAGCTTAAATATTATATCATGGGCTTTTCTTCTTGTAAAGCCTTTTTTACGATTTGATCGGCTTTTTGGGCATCGGCCGCGATCTGCGCCCGCAAAGCCTCTACGGAATCAAATTTCTGCTCCGGCCGCAGGAAAGACAAAAATGCCACCGGCACCTCTTTTCCATACAAATCGCCGGAAAATCCAATCAGGTAGGTCTCTGCCCGCGGGGCCATTCCTTTTCGACAGTAGGCCGCACACCAATATTGGTCACTCCCGCATAGACTTTGCCATTCACCCGGGCCATCGTTGCGTACACGCCCAACCGCGGCAGCACCATCTGCGGGGAATCGGCTGATTGATGGTTGGGAACTGCAGCCTGCGGCCCAATGCCTTGCCATGCTCTACGGGAAATCCAAACAATACCTCCGCCCCAGCAGCAGCCGGGCTTTTTTTCCATCTCGCCGGCGGCGATTGCCCGGCGCACCCGAGTAGAACTGACCGCCTCGCCGTCCTCCATTACTTCTTCCAAAACCACGCAGGACAGCCCAGCGGCCTGACAAAACCGATGTAAGGCCGCCGCGTCGCAGGCCCTTTTCCAAAGCGGAAATCCTGGCCACAGCAGACTACCGCCGCATTCATCTTTTCTTTCAAAATCTGATAAACAAACGCTTCACCGGACATATTGTGAAAATCGGAAAAATCCGGTGCATAAATTTGCTGAATGCCCATTCCTTTCAAAATTCGGATTTTCTGCTCCAGCGTTGTAATTTCGCCAACCCCTGCTTTTTGGCAGGGGCGCTTCCGTCCATGGTAAAGGTGAATACCGCCGGGATAAGATTTCCCTGCGCCAATGCCACCGCCTTTTCAATGACACGGCGGTGCCCCAGATGTACGCCGTCAAAAAAGCCCAGCGCTACCGATGTCCGCTGTTTTTCCATTTTCCAACCCTCCTGGATGCATTTTTTCACCACACTGTAAAATTCACGCCGTACCACCGCATCCCCAGCTTTTGGCCACCTGCTGAGAGGTCAGGTTATCCCACGCGGTGCTATAAAGCGGTTCCCGCCCTTCTTTACGCACTGCACTCGCCCAAGCCGCGACAACAAAACCGGCATATCCCCTGCCCCGATAAGCCGGCAGCGTTTCCAAACCCGCTTCCACCGCTTCGCTGCCGACTCGAACGCTGCGGCAAATCGATACCACCTGTCCGTCTTGAATCACTGCCGCGCAAGGGTGCACGTAAGAAATTTCCTGTAAGCCAAGAAAACGCATCCGGGAGAAGCGGTTGATATTTTCCCGGTTTAAAAACATCACGTTACCCGGCATCGTTGGGATTTCAGGTATCCAGTAGCAAGGGCCGTAATCCTCCTGTTCCGCTTCGAGAAGGTGCAGATAATCTTTCCGGTACCGGGAGCATCCGCTAAATGCAGCGGCGCCTGTTCCAAAACTACCCGCTCCGCCAGCCTCTGGACGAGGTTGTCCGGAAGATCTTTCCGGAACCGGCAGGCAATATCGCCATCTATCGAGCGGGTCAAAACATTCAGGGGCGCCTTGGCGGATTAGGCCAGGTTCGTTGACCTGCAAAAGCCGTTGTGACGGATCAAAAGTATACATGGCCTGCACATGCAGTTCCATCAACCGTTTGCTGGTAAGCTTTGTATCGGGCAGCTGTCCTGCTCTTTCTTCCCTCAATTTATTTTCCTCTCTAACTCTGACCTGTCAGCGTGCAAATAATTTCCGGATCCGCAGTTCACTCCCCTCTTCATAGCCAATGCCCAAAAAGTGCCTGTCCGGACCAAAAACGCAAAGTCCCTTTCAGCCCTGCGCACCCTGCCCTGGAAGCTGCCAGCCGAACTCCATTTTGAAACAGACGGGCATGTTTTGCTGTCAGCACAATCTGCTCATACGGCGCAAAAGCCGTTTCTACCGGCATCACCATTTGCCGCAGCTTTCCTTCATCCGCCATCTGTTGGGCCTGCTCAATGGTGACAGCATCTTCTACCCGGTAGCCGGAGGAAATCACCCGCCGCAATCCGGTCAGCACCGCGCCGCAACCTAACGCCTGCCCCACATCGTGGCAGATTGTCCTCACATAGGTGCCTTTAGAGCATGACACATAAATCTGGTAAAGGTTCTCTTCTTCCCGCGCCTGCAGCAACCGTATCTCATATACGGTCACCGGCCGGGGGCTGCGCTCTACTTCCAGCCCTTCTCTGGCCAAGTCGTAAAGCCTGCGGCCCTGCACCCAGATTGCCGCATACATGGGCGGTGTCTGCAAAAAATCCCCCTGAAATCGGGACAGTACCTCTTCCACCTGCGCTATCGTACAGGAAACTTCGCTTTCGGTTAGCACCTTCCCGGTACAGTCCTGAGTATCGGTTGTCTGTCCCAGCCGAAACCATGCCTCATACGCCTTGGTTTGATCCGGCAGGATGTCACAGGCTTTGGTCGCCGCACCCAAAAACAGCGGCAATACGCCGGTAGCCATCGGATCCAGCGTTCCTCCATGGCCAACTTTGCGGGTTCTGGCAATGCCGCGCACCTTGGCGACAACATCAAAGAGGTAAAGCCTTTCGGCTTGTCAATCAGCAAAATACCGGACAGCTCTTCTTGGCTGGCACCCGTTTTTCACTCAAAGCCCCCGCCTCCTTACAGGGCGGCCTGCGCCGCTTGAATGATTTTGTCCCGGCACTGCTCCAGCGGTTCCGGGATAAAGCAGCCCGCCGCCCGGGCATGTCCGCCGCCGCCAAAGACAGCACAAATTTGGGACGCATCGATTTTTCCACAGTGCGCAATGAAACTTTAAATCCGCCCTCTTTCTCCCGCAGTGTTATTCCTACTTTTACCCCTTCGATCTCCCGGGGATGGAAGAAAGCCCATCCAATTCCGATTCCTGCGCGCCGGTGCGGGCCAGCATCTCTCCTGTGACGGCAATCACAGCGATTCTGCCATCCATGGCATAGACAAGGGAATCCAAGACTTCCCGCTCCATAGCAATTCGCGCCTTGGACTTGACGCCGAACATGCGGCGGTTAATGCGGTAAGCATCCTCTCCCAAATCGATCATATCCGCCGCTATACGAAGGGTATGGGAAGTAAACATTGAATATTGAAAGCAGCCGGTATCCGTGCACAGGCCGGTATAAATGCAATCTGCGATCTTCTTGTCCGGCTTTACGCCCATCCCATGAATCACCTCGATCATGATTTCCGCCGTAGCCGCCGCCTCGGCCCGCAGCAGCGTGCGCTGTGCGTATCCACGGTTGGAAGGGTGATGGTCGATGCACAAATCCACCTGATCTGCCCAGCAGGAAAGTTTGCTGCCCAAAAGCTGCGTATCCGCAATGTCCACCGCCACAACGCATTGGGGTGCGAAATCGGGCAGCCGCTCCGGCAGCAAAAAAAAAACTGGTGCGGAATCGGGTCGGAACAGGCGACTTTCGCCTGTTTTCCCATGGCACGCAGCGCATAATACAGACCAAAACCGGATCCCAGCGTGTCTCCGTCCGGGCTCTGATGGCACAGGATCAAAATTTCATCCTGCCCCATGAGATACTCACAGGCCTGTTGTACTGTCATGTTATCATCCTTCCTATTTCCAAGCTGCATAGTAAGGTTTCCTAGTCCTTATGCAGGTCATGAATGATTTGATTGATATGGGCACTGTGCTCAATGGAATCATCTGCAATAAATTGAATCTGGGGAGACCGGCGCAGCTTGATCCGCTGGCCCAGCTCCCGGCGCACATAACCGGCCGCACTGTTCAGCCCTTTGACGGCAGACACAGCCGCATCGATACCATCCAAAGAGCTGATGTATACCCGACAAAGGGATAGGTCCTTACTCAAATCCACCTTCAAAATACTCAAAAGGCCATTGATTCTCGGGTCTTTCAGCGTGCGCATGATGTCGGTCAATTCCCTTTTTATATCTTCACTGGTTCGATCCAGACGAAAGCTTGGCATCCTTGCCGCCTCCTTCGTTTTTATTTTTCCCAAATGAACGGCCCGCAATTTTTGTGCAGGATCTGCGCAAAAGGGTTACGTCCCGCGTAACCCTTCGCCGTTCCCTTGATACAGACAGGGAAAGGACACCAAAAAGATTAATCCTCCCGGTATTCTTCCACTACATAAGCCTCCAGGATATCCCCTCTTTGATGTCGTTGAATTTTTCCATAGTCATGCCGCATTCGTAGCCGGCAGCCACTTCGCGTACATCGTCTTTAAAACGTTTGAGGGAGGAAAGTTTGTCATCCGCTATGATAATGCCATCGCGCACCACCCGGATATTGGCGTTGCGGGTGATTTTCCCTTCCAGCACATAACAACCTGCAACCACCCCTACGCCGGTAATTTTATACACCTGTCGGTTTCTGCCCGGCCCAAATCCACATCCTTGTATTTCGGCGCCAGCATGCCCTTCATGGCGGCGGTCACATCTTCGATAGCGTCATAAATGATCCGATACAGACGGATTTCCACGCCACTTTGCTCCGCGTTTTCTTTCGCCACCGGGTCCGGACGCACATTGAAGCCGACAATGATTGCATTGGACGCTTCCGCCAGCATCACGTCGGATTCGCTCACCGCGCCTACCGCGCCGTGTATCACTCGGACACGGACCTCGTCGTTGGAGATTTTCTCCAACGACTGGCGAACTGCCTCTACCGAACCCATGACATCCGCTTTGACAATAATCGGCAGTTCCTTCATTTCGCCTTCGGCAATCTGGCTGAACAGATTATCCAGCGTGACCTTCTGATAGGATTTGAAGACCTCTTCTTTCTGCTTATGACGGCGCTGCTCCACCAATTCGCGGGCCAGGCGCTCATCTTCTACCGCGTTGAACGTATCGCCAGCGGAGGGAACTTCTGCCAGGCCGGTAATCTCTACTGGCACCGAGGGGCCGGCTTGCTCTACCTGACGGCCAAGATCGTCCCGCATGACCCGAACATGGCCCAAAGCGGTGCCGGCAATGATTACATCCCCGGTATGCAATGTGCCGTTCTGTACCAGAACCGTAGCCACCGGGCCACGGCCTTTATCCAGCTTTGCCTCAATCACGGTTCCTTTCGCTAAACGGTCGGGATTGGCCTTAAGCTCCTTCATATCCGCGACCAGCAGGATCATCTCCAGCAGAGTGTCGATCCCCTGCTTGGTCACGGCAGAAACCGGAACACAGATCACATCACCGCCCCATTCTTCGGGAACCAGTTCATGCTCAGTCAGCTCTTGCTTTACTTTATCCGGATTGGCAGTATCCTTATCCATTTTATTGATCGCTACAATGATGGAAACGCCCGCAGCCTTGGCGTGGTTAATTGCCTCGACGGTCTGCGGCATGATGCCATCATCTGCTGCAACTACCAAGATCGCAATGTCGGTAACCTGTGCGCCGCGGGCGCGCATGGAAGTAAACGCTTCATGGCCCGGCGTATCCAGGAAGGTAATGGGGCGGCCATTGACCATGACTCGATACGCGCCAATATGCTGCGTAATGCCGCCCGCCTCCGTAGAGGTGACGTTTGCATGGCGGATCGCGTCGAGCAGGGAAGTCTTTCCGTGGTCGACATGGCCCATGACCACTACTACCGGGCTTCTCTCCTGCAGGTTTTCGTCATTATCCTCACTGTCGTCGATCAGGCGGTCTTCGATGGTAAGGATAACCTCCTTCTCAACTTTGGCGCCAATCTCCATGGCAACCATAGCAGCCGTATCATAGTCGATGACCTCAGTAACAGAAGCCATGACGCGCCCAGCGACATTAACCGTTTGATGACCTCTGCCGCAGTGACTTTTAACCGTGCGGCCAATTCTCCCACCTGGATCTCGTCGGGAATGGTAATCTCCAGCTTCTGGCGTCTTTGCCGCTCCATTTCCAGGCGGCGCATCTTCTGCGCCTCCTTATCTTTACGCGAGAACTGCGGGCGGCCCGCTGGGCAGACCGTTGGGTTAACTTCTGTTTTTTCACTCCGGTGTCCCGGTTTCCCATGCTGGAGGTGGCAATATTGTCGTACTTCTCATTGTATTTATCCAGGTTAACCTGGGATGTGCGCATGTCTACATGGCGGCCGCGGGTGCCTGTGGAGCTGGACTCGGAAATCGTAGTAGTGGGTGCGCTGGTCCGCGGGCGGTTTTGCTGCGGAGTCGGACGGCCATTCTGCGGATGGCGTCCACTCTGCCCTTGTTTCTGCCCGGCAGGCTTCTTATCCCGCTGGGGCTGCGCCGGCTCTTTCTTCTCCACCGGGGCAGGGGATTTTTCCTCTTTCAAATCCGACTTTTCGGCCGGCTCCTCTTTTTTGCCAGAGGCAAAATAGGCGTCAAAATTTTCCACCTGATTTTTCTGCGTGAAATATTCAAAAACAACATTGAGTTCCTCTTCGGTCAGCGCCGTCATATGTTTTTTTGGGTGTATCAAAGTGCTGCCCCAACAGAGTGATAATATCTTTACTGGGAACGTTTAAATCCTTGGCCACTTCGTGCACACGGTATTTTATCATCATAATGCAGATTCCTCCTTGTTCTTGTCGTCGGTCAGCTGCGCCAGCTTTTTGGCAAGGCCTTCGTCGGCTACCGCCAAAACCCCTGCCCGTTTGCCCACCGCAAACCAGACCTCATCCATGGTCAGCGGCATTTCTTTCACCGGGCGCCGGACTTTTCGCAAACCAGCGCAATTTCTTTCCGGGACCTGGGAGACAAATCTTTCGCAAGCAGTACCAGCCCGGCGTTTTTCTTTTCCACTGCCCCTTTGGCCACATCAAATCCCAGAAGCAGCCTTCCGGCTTTTTGAGTCAGAGACAGCATGGAAGCCAGCTTATTCACCGCTTTGCAATTCCTCCTCCATTCTGTCGTAAACCTCGTCGGGAATCCGGCAAGAAAATGCTTTTTCCAGCCGGCGGGCTTTTCTGGCCTTTTGCAGACACTCGATATCCCGGCAGACATAAGCGCCTCGCCCGGCCTTTTTGCCGGTCAAATCCAAAGCAATTTCCCCGTCCTGGATTTTCACTACCCGAACCAGCTCCCGCTTTGGCTTCATCTGGCCACAGCCGGTGCACATCCGCATTGGAACCTTTCGCATTTGCATTTTCCCATCGCCTCCCTTCAAAACGGTTTATTCTTCCCCGTAAAAGCCGCTTTCCGGCTTGATATCGATTTTCCAGCCGGTCAGCTTGGCCGCCAGCCGGGCGTTCTGCCCCTTGTTGCCGATGGCCAGGGATAACTGATTGTCCGGGACCTTCACCGTGCAGCTCTTGCTGCCGTCTTCAGCCACTTCTACCGACACCACCTGGGACGGAGACAGGGCTGCTGCGATAAATTCGGCCGGATCTTCCGAATATTTGACCACATCGATTTTTCTCCGCCCAGTTCGTCCACGATTTTGGCCACGCGGGCCTTTGGGGCCGATGCAGGCGCCCACCGCATCTACATTGGGATCCTTGGAATAAACGGCAATCTTTGTACGGGAGCCTGCCTCGCGGGAGATGGCTTTGAGTTCTACCGTGCCGTCATACAGCTCCGGCACTTCCATCTCAAACAGCCGCTTGACCAGGCCGGGGTGGGTGCGGGCCAGCATAACGCGCGGGCCGCGGTCGGTTGCCGCTACCTCCACCACATAAACCTTTACATAATCGCCCTCATGCAGTTCCTCGCCCGGAACCTGCTCCTGCCGGGTAAGCATTGCTTCCGTTTTCCCGATTTCCAGCGTTACCGATCCTCGAACCGGATCAGTGCGGATGACCTTAGCGGAGATGATCTCATGTTCCCGGCTCTGAAACTCCTGCATCATCTGGCCACGCTCTGCCTCCCGGATGCCCTGGCGGATCACATGCTTGGCTGCCTGAGCCGCAATACGGCCAAACTGCTTGGTCTCCAGCGGAATATCCACCACAGACCCGATTTCTGCTTTCTTATCATACTGATATGCGTCGTTCAACAGGATTTCGGTATTGGGGTTTTCCACTGCCTCCACTACTGTTTTGCGGATTGCCACCTGGAATTTTCCCTTTTCCGGATCAATTTCTACCTGGCCGTTTTCGCTCCCGCCATAGTCGCGCTTGACCGCGATGGCGATCGCTGCCATTAATCTTTTCCAGCAGGTAATCAGCGGGAATCCCCTTTTTCCTTTTTCCAAAAGGGTCAACGCCTCAAAAATTCGGTGTTCATCACTTGAGTCCTCCCCATGTCTATTTCTTCATATAAACGTACAAACGCCGTTTCATCCATTCCAACCGTCATTTCCAAATCGTCGTCAAACGCAGAGTGACTTTCCCATCCTCATAAGAGATCAACTGACCGATAAAATCCCTCTCCCCGTTTACCGGCCGGATCAGCCTGACATGAATATCGGCGCCCAAAAACGCGTCGAAAAGTGCTCCGGGCGGCGCAAATCACGGCCGATCCCGGGGACGACACCTCCAGCGTATAGCTTTGCGCGATTGGATCCACCTCATCCAAAATGGGGCTCAGCCGCCGGCTGACATTCTCGCAGTCGTCAATATTCACGCCCTCTTCTTTATCCAAAAAGACCCGGAGGTACCAGATGGATCCCTCCTTTTCAAAGCGTACGTCCCATAAATCAAGACCCAGCTCGTCGGTGATAGGCCGTACCAGATCGGTAACAATGCCGACGGTATTTTTTTTTCTTACCGGATGCCATAAATCGCCTCTGCCTTTATCCGGCCTGTTCCTTTTTTCGCGCCCTGCCGGATGGGCTTTTCCTTATTTTTTCTCCACAAGGATGGAAAAAACCCCTATACAAACGAAAGAGCGGGAAATCCCACTCTTTCATCATCCATCCTTATACCATCGTTATTGTATCACTTTCCGTGCCGCCATGCAACCCCTTTTTCTCCCTTTTGTGGGATTTTAGCGAAAAAAACAACGCTTTTGTTCTTTTCATCCGTTTTTTTTTTTTCCAGGATTATCTTTACCGGTATGGCAGCAATTCTCCCATTCTTGTTATCGCGCCGTCTGCAAACAAACCTCACAGCAGCAACTTTCCTCGTTTCCCTGACAAACAAACGCCCGGCGGCATCCGCAAGGCAGAAGCATCTTTTAGAAAGCCGGCGCAGCGAAACACTCTGCCGTGATCTGGCGAAGCTATTTTACATTTCATCTTTTCCCGTCTTCTCTTTTTCATAATCAATCACATAGACAATCTCATCTGAATATTCGCTTTTTCCACCGGCCTTTTCATAAACCCGGCACGCGCGCGGATTTCCTTTGTCCGTAATGACAAACAGCTCCGAGCATCCCAGATTTTTGGCGTAATCAGACAGCCATGCCATGAACTTCGTACCGATTCCCCGATCCTGCCAAGCAGGCAAAAGGCCCAGCGAATACAGAAAAACATCGTTTTTCCATCCGGGCGAGGCAACAGATAGCAGTAAGCCATCCCCACCGGCCGTTTTCCTTCGAAAGCGCCGAAGGCGCAGGCACCGGGCGATGCAAAAAAACGATTGAGATACTCTGGATGATAAATCATTCCGTCATCTTCCAAAAAGCTCCCGAAGGCTGCCGATGTCTGCCGTATCCATCGGCCGGAACAGAATCCCCATCCTCCATTCTCCTCTTTTCTGCAGCAACTGTGGAAGCTCTGCCTTTTGAAACGCCGCTGGGAACGCGGAAAAAGCGCCGCCCAACGCCAGACGCAAACCATGATTTTCGATGCTCTTAGATTGAAGTCAAATCCGGCCGCACGCCATTGTGATAAATGGTCGGATTTCACTCTCACCGCTCCTGACGGAGAACACCGTCATATGGTATTTTTTGAATGCCGCTCCCCGTTTCCCGGTCACGGCCTCCAGTCGCATATGCGCCCTTCTTCTATTCCCATTTGTTTATTTCCCCGATCAGCGGCTTTCCATCCCGATCCACCAGCACCGTCATTCCGCCGGAATACCCATCCCGCCGGTACAGGTAGTTGACGCCGGTTTCCCGGTCTATCCAAACCTCCATAGCTGTGCCGAAGCTGTTTTGGGAAAAAAATTCTAATAAAACGCTTTTCTTCCATATCTTTTCTCTCCATCTCACAGCATTGCGGGCGGCTCTTCCATCGGGATTTCGCTTTTTCCAACATGCTTTCCATATATGCCAAATACTCCTTCTTACTGAACAGCGGGCGGAAACCGTCCTTCAGTTTTTGAGCTTCTTTCGCGCCATCCCGCAACAGGCGGTAGGTAATCAGCGCAAACAGCTTCGCGGTCAAAAGATAAGCGGTATCCTCATTTGCCACGTCGTAGTTGGGATTGTGGCCGCTGCCGCGCATCCCGCCGGTATGAAACTGCAAAAGCGGCATCACGTAGGAAATATCGCCGTAATCAGTGGAACCGCCGCCGACCGTCATATCATGATCGTCCGGATCACGGCGCCCGCCGGTGGCGGCCAGCACGTCGTCGATCGCGCTTTCCAAAAGCGATGTGTCATATAAGGGAACGGTGGGCAGGTATCCCGGCGTAGTGGAAATCTCCACCCCGCGCCGGTGGCTACTGCACCGGCTTTCATCGCCCGGTCCACTTTATAGTTAGCGTCCTTGATCGCGGGAATATTGGCAGCCCTCACCAGATATTGCAGCACTACATCGTCAGCGATAACCTTGACCGCCTCGCCGCCCTTGGAAATAAAGCCGTGCACCCGAACCGTATCCTCATCGCGGAAACTTTCCCGCTGTAGCTCCAGCGCGTGCATTCCCAAAGCCGCCGCATTCAGCGCGTCCACTCCTTTTTGGGGCGCTCCGGCCGCATGGGAAGCCTTCCCTTTGTACCTTACCGTTTTGCTCACAAATCCGGTGGACGGACTGTTGCCCAAGCCCGCTTCAAAATCGCCGGTACTGGAATGGTGCCCCACTACCAAGTCGATATCGTCCATCGCGCCAATGCGGATAAACTCACATTTTCCGCCGAAATAGCGGATTTTTCCCTTCTTGCGCCAATCTCTCCTTAAACTCCAGATCCACGCATTCCTCCGCTGGGACGGCCATAAAAACAGGCACGCCGTCCAGGTTGGCTTTGACTTCCGGATCAGACAGGGCGATGGCAGCGCCCAGTACACCGGTTAACTGCGCATGATGTCCACAGCAGTGGGCGGCGCCTGTTTCAGATTGGTATGGGAAGCATTGAAATGGGCAGCGCGTCCAGCTCTCCCATGACCGCCACCCGGACTTTCTGATCCCGGGTACCCGGCAGTTCACCTTTCACTCCGGTGATAGCAAGCCCCTCCTGCGGCTGTATTCCCAACCGGCGCAGCGCTTCCGCAAATTTGCCTGCCGTGCGGTGTTCCTTATATCCCAGCTCGGCATGATGAAAAATATCCCGGCCAAACGCCTTGATCTCTTCTGCATGCGCATCGATCACCTGAAGGATCCTTTGTTCCATTGCATCCATTCTTCCCATTCCTTTCTGCCGGCAGTTTCGCCGCGTAAACTAATACAATTATCATAACAAATCCCATTCATTCCGTCAATGAGACGGCAATGGCGCAGGCTCCTCCATAATCGTCAATTGGCTTTCTCATTCCCGCCAGCAGAAAATATTCCCCTTTTTGTTACAGAAAAAGGGTAGGGCGGAGTTATATGGTTGAGAAAAAACCCATTGGATTTTTCTTGTTTTTTCGCCCGGAAGGGCGTAAAATACCTTTTGAATACAGGCGGCGGGCGTTCCGCCGCGGGAAGGCGAAAAATAGATGAAAAAGAAAAAAGTCAGACGTTACACTCGACGCGAGGTTCGGCGCAACCGGATCATCGCCTTTTGCTGTCTGGTCGTGCTGGCGATTCTCTTGATAGCGCTGGTCGTTTGGGGATCAAAAGCCTCATAGGCAACGATGATAAGGATCGCTCCGAAAGTTCCTCTGAAGCTGCTTCTGTTTCACAAGGCTCTTCGGCAGATGAAACCAGCTCTTTCGGCGGCTCCTTATCGGAAGCGATGTCCTCCGAAAACGATTCCTCCATGGAAGAATCCGTTTCCATTCCGGGTTCCTCCTCAGAGGCATCTTCTACCGCTTCGACCCATTCCGGAGATCCTATTACGAATCCGCCATGCCGCTTCTGGTCAATTCGGATCACCTGATGCCGGATGATTATTCCCCTACGGTAGTCAGCGTCGGCGACAATTATAAGTTGGAAGCCAAAGCAGCGGCAGCCTGGCAGGACATGCAGGCCGCCGCATGGGAAGACGGGGTTTCCTTATGGATCATTTCCGCCTATCGCACATTAGAGCGGCAAACCGAGCTTTACAATGAAAAAGTGGAGGAATATAAAAATCTGGGCTATAGCGAAGCAGATGCAAAATTAGAGGCCGGAAAATGGGTGGCGGTTCCCGGCACCTCAGAGCATTGCCTGGGCTATGCAGCAGATCTTTGCTCACTGGAGGAGAGTTTTGAAAATTCCGAACAGTTTGCCTGGCTACAGGAGCATTGTGCGGATTACGGCTTTATCCTGCGTTATCCCAAAGACAAAGTCGATATCACCAAAATCAGCTATGAACCCTGGCATTACCGTTATGTAGGCAGCAATCACGCACAGATTATCATGTCTCAGGGTTTGTGCCTGGAGGAATATCTGGCACAGTACGGGTCTTAACCTTCTTATTGCTTTTTAAAAGGGAACCACCTGACTCCAAAGGCGGTTCCCTTTTTGTGTTCATTTTTATGCAGAATTGTCATCTGAATCCTGGGCAGCCAGGCGCTTTCTCCTCCCACTTGTAATAAACAGCAATGAAAATGCAAGAAAGATTTACCTCCTGTTCATAATTTTATTTTCCGCACCCCCTTGCATTTCTCATAAAAATGTACTATGCTGTTTTTAGCACTCATATATCTAGACTGCTAAAATCACAAGCGAGGTGGATTTCTCATGGCAACCAAACAATTTAAAGCAGAATCCAAGCGTTTGCTGGATTTGATGATTCATTCGATCTATACCCACAAAGAAATTTTTCTGCGGGAACTGATTTCCAACGCCAGCGATGCGATCGATAAGCTGTACTACCGGGCTTTAAGCGAAAATATCACCGGCCTTTCCGGGATGATTTCGCCATTACCCTTACTATCGACAAAGAAAACCGCACCCTTACCGTATCGGATAATGGATGCGGCATGACCCGGAAGAGCTGGAAAATAATTTGGGCACCATTGCCCAAAGCGGCTCTCGCTTTTAAAAAAGAAAATGAAGCCAAGGGGGACATCGATATCATCGGTCAATTCGGCGTCGGATTCTACGCTGCATTTATGGTGGCGGACGAGGTGAAAGTCATCAGCCGCAGCTACCAGAGCGACGAAGCCTGGTGCTGGCAGTCGAAGGGATCGGAAGGTTATACTGTTTCTCCTGCGGAGAAACAGAGCCATGGCACCGATATCATCCTGAAAATCAAAGAGAGCTCCGAGGAGGAAACTTATGACGAATTTCTCGATCCATACCGGATTGAAAGCTTAGTTAAAAAATATTCGGACTATATTCGTTACCCCATTAAAATGGAAAAAATCAAAAGCCGTAAAAAAGAGGATTCAGACGAATATGAGTCCTATACTGAGGTAGAAACCCTTAATAGCATGGTGCCTCTTTGGAAAAAAATAAAAGCGAAGTGTCCCATGAGGATTACTGCCGGTTCTACAAGGAAAAATTCTTTGACTACAATGACCCGCTGCGGGTGATTCACAGTTCTACCGAAGGCGCTTCCACCTATAACGCGCTGCTGTTTATCCCCGAAAAGCCCTCCTTTGACTATTACAGCCGGGATTTTGAAAAAGGCCTGCAGCTGTATGCCAACGGTGTGCTTATTATGGACAAGTGTGCCGACCTGCTGCCCGACTGCTTCAGCTTTGTTCGCGGCCTGGTGGACTCGCAGGATCTTTCCTTAAATATCTCCCGTGAGATGCTCCAGCACGACCGGCAGTTAAAACTCATTGAATCCCGATTAGAAAAGAAGATTAAATCCGAGCTTCTGTCCATGCTAAAAACGAACGGGAAAAATATGAAACGTTCTGGAAGGGCTTTGGGCGGCAGTTAAAGTACGGGTTATACTCCTCCTTCGGCGCTAACAGCGAGCTGTTGAGCGACCTTTTGCTGTTCTATTCTTCCTATGAGAAGAAACTTTCGACACTGGAGGAATATATCGGTCGGATGCCGGAAGGGCAGAACTATATTTATTACGCATGCGGCGACTCGCTGGAGCGTATCGATCAACTGCCGCAGGCTGAGCTGGTCAAGGACAAAGGGTATGAAATCCTCTACTTTACCGAGGACGTAGATGAATTTGTCACCAAGGTGATGCCGGTTTACAAAGAAAAAAGAATTCCGCTCTATTTCGTCCGATGATCTTGGCTTGGAAAGTGAAGAGGAAAAGGAGGAAACAAAAAAGCAGCAGGAGGAAAATAAAGATTTGTTCAGCGCAATCAAAGAAGCCCTGGGGACCGGATAACAGAAGTCCGCCTGTCCGGGCGCCTCAAAAACGCGGCCTGCTGCCTCACCGCCAAAGGCCCGATATCCTTGGAGATGGAACGGGTGCTTGGAACCATGCCCGGCGAGCAGAAAGTCAAGGCGGAACGGGTACTGGAGTTAAATCCGGACCATGAAATCTTCCCGATCCTGCAAAAGCTGTATCCAGATGACAAAGAAACTTTGGCTGATTATGCTGAACTTTTGTATGGACAGGCTCTCATCCGCGAAGGGATGCTGCCGGAAGATCCTGCCGCCTTTGCTGCCGTCTTGTGCCGGCTGATGGAGCGCAAAGAAAAATAGACTTTCCTTTTAGAAGAGTATTTGGTAAGATAGAAGAGTCTGCGGTACCTTTGCCGCGCAGGCTCTTTTTTTCTTTTGTTTTGAAACAGCTTACTTTCTTTCCTTGTTTTCTATAGTATAGAAAGCGGAAAAAGCGCCAATGGTAAAGGAATTTCCGCTTTCATGTCATCTTAAGTGCTTTGGTAAAGGAGAACCGAATTTGGAAACAATTTTTAATGCTCTTACATTTTTAGGAAATGAAGTCGCTCTGTTTATTATTTCCATGATCCCTTTGATCGAGCTGCGCGGCGCGGTCATTCTGGGAGCTGCTCTGGACATGAACTGGATCGTTGTACTAGTCGTATCGGTCATTGGCAATATGGTTCCTATCCTTTTTTACTGCTATTTGGCCGCAAAATCCTCGATTGGTTGAAAACCATTCCCTTTTCTTCCAAAATGGCCCACTGGTATGAGGAAAAGCTGGTCAAAAGGCTGATCAAATCAATCGATACGCCAAATGGGGGCTGTTTTTTATTCGTGGCAATTCCGTTGCCCGGAACCGGTGCTTGGAGCGGTGTTTTGGCTGCGACCTTCTTGAATATGAAAATGCGCCAGGCGCTTCCCATGATTTTTTGGGGTGCTCGTCGCTGGAATTATTATGGTGATCGGCTCCTATGGCCTATTCGGCGCAATCCGGCTTTTTTAAACGGACTGCACTTCGCCCTTTAGCAAATGAAAAGGTTCCCACTGAAGTGGGAACCTTTTTTCTGTTTTTTTTGCTTGTAAATCTCTTCTTTTTCTCTTTTCCGCGCATAACAGCTAAGAAAAACCCAAACTAAAAAGGAATCCGGTATCTTCAAAAACACAAAAAATACCGTCGGGTACGGCGAAAAAAGGCTGACAAAAGTGAATAATCATCCCGTTCTGGCAAACAATAGGACTAAATCATTCCGACATCCATCGTCCTGGCAAAACGAAGGATCTCGACGGCCTGCGCCGCATCCGCTGTTTTGGCATATCTCAGGGCCGGACGATATCCTATAACCATTGCCAACAAGACAAAGAATAAACGCACGGAGGAACCTTAAATATGAAAGCAACAGGAATTGTCAGAAGAATCGACGATCTGGGACGGGTCGTCATTCCAAAAGAAATTAGACGGACCATGCGGATCCGCGAAGGGGACCCGCTCGAAATTTTCACCGATAACGACGGCGAGGTTATCTTTAAAAATATTCTCCTATCGGCGAACTTTCCGGTTTTGCCGGTATTTACGCCGAAGTCCTGCATAAAACCGGCGGATACCCTGTGGTTGTCTGCGACCGTGATCATGTTGTTGCCGTCTCCGGCCTTCCGAAAAAGAATTATTAGAACGGCGTGTATCTCCTTCCTTGGAGGAGCTGATGGAAGCCAGGCAGAGTTTTACCCTGACTGCCCCTAATGGGAACAAACTGCAACCAGTGGAGGGCTCCGACCGATTGGCGCTGACTGCTTTCCCTATTTTATCTGCTGGGGACGTTTGCGGCGCCGTGATGTTTTTAAAGGAAGATTCCACTACGTCTGCAACGGAAGCGGACATCAAGTTGATTTCCGCTGCGGCTGCTTTTCTCGGCCGGCAGATGGAAGAATAATTTTCCGGTAAAATACAGGCGAAAAAACGGTGGAAAAAGTTCCACCGTTTTTCGCCTGTATTTTACTGCCAGTGCACAACCGAGACCCTTGCTCTTTTAAAATTGCGGGTTCTGGGATGGCCAAACCCATAACGGCAATCCGGGCGGGCATTTTCAAAATCCTGAGCAAGAAAACCGTTTAACATACTAAAATCCATGGAAAAATAGAAAGGATAAAAAGAAACTACGGTTCTTCTGTTTTGCCTGTAAGCACACAGCCATAGCTGCGCTCTCGAAAATGCTACCCGGTAACCCCGGATATTTTAATAAAATAGCCATATTCTTTAAACAAAGCCGCTTCTTAAAAGGCAAATCCAAAACGATACACCTTTTGGGCATACACCGCCGCTGTTTTTTGCATTTTCACTTTACCTTACCTGTTATGAGAAAGGATAACTTCCCTGCTCACTGTATAAAATATATCCCGTGATACCCCATTCCTCCAGGGCACGAATCTGTTCTTCCATTTGCAGCGCTGTATACTCCAAAGCAGATGCCGGATCCGTATCAGCCTGCAGCATTGGCAGAAAATTTTTGTCCGCACCTAAGTTCTTTAACTGCGCTAAAACAGTTTTTACTGTATCGTATGGCTTGCCTGCCGGATCATCTATTGTCAATGATTCGGGCCGGATCCCATTTGCAAAAAGATGCTGGCCGCACATCCGGGCAGAAATTCTCGATGGGATAATATAAACCGCCGGTGTCATAAGAATCAGCTTCCATCCCCAGCATTGCCTGTGTGGATGACGCATAAATCAAAACGCCATGATTTTCCTTCAGCAGTTCTTCCATGTCCTGCACAAAATCCGACAGCACCTGCTGATGTGTCTTCGTCTGCGTACCATATCCGGCCAATTCCAGGCTATACCCGGTGGGGAACTGCACCCCGTCCAGCATAACCGCAGAGCAGCCAGCCCGAATACACTCCAACGACAGATCCGCAATGTACATCTGGGCTACTTCAGAATAAGGGTTCAACCAGCTTTTCCCACCGTTCTCCTTCGAGTCGTCCAGCCAGAGCATTTCCGTATCCTGATACTTGACTGCGGCTTTTTTAAGGACCAGAGAACTAAGCGGGTCCCGAAACGCATAAATGCGGGCAATCACTGTTATCCCGTTTTCTTTTGCCAAAGCAGTAATCTGCCCAAGGTCCACTGCACCGGCAACCTGGGCCGCAACTTCCGCCACTGTCTGATTGGCGGATTGGTACAGCACCTGTCCCTGTGCGTTTTGGCATCGATTAAAATGCAGTTCATCCCCTGCTGTTTCAGGTTTGTCAACGTCTGACGCAGCTGGGTGGTATCCTGAAGCGCCGAGAGCGGAAGATACGCCCCTTTACCTGCGACAAGTCTAAATTTTTCCGGCTGTTGCGGATCCGTCTGCAGTTGCTCCGGCAACGATTCCTCCGGTTGGGACGCGCTTTCCCACGCCGCTGACGACGGTATATCATCCGGTACTTTCATGGTGCCGGACAAAAACTGGGGAAACCGGCTCATACAGCACCCATCCCAAACAGGCAACGCCAGCTAAAACGACAACGGTCAGCACAATCCCCATCCACTTTGACAAGGCGCTCCGGCCGCCGTAAATGCGCCGGTACCGTTTTATTTTTTTTCTGTCCTTTGCCAAAACGCTCACCTCTTTGGTTTTGATGTCTTTCTACACAAAGCTTACCCCTGAGCGGCCGTATTTATTCCATATTTTGTCCTACGCGGCCAACTGGTGTCCCACCAGGCCATATAAAGAAAGTGAAATCAGCCCTACATAAACCAACTCTGCCGGCAACCCCGAAACGCTTTGGGAATATTGCAGATGCTCATGCAGCGCCTTCCTTGCTCCAGCAAAAATACAGCCAGAAGAAAAGGAAAGGCCGATTCCCAAACCAAAAGCAGCCGCTTCCAGCCAGTTAAAACCGGAATATACGGTTAGTGCCATCGCACCATAAGCGGCACAGTTGAAAAAAGCCATCGCCAACATCGCGCTATGATCATGGAACCAGTCCCGCTTTTTCCAGTTCAGCAACAGACAGGCAAATCCATATAGCACCGCCAAAAGCAGCACATATACCACCGGCCGCAGATATCAGCATGCTCCCACTGCCCTATCGCCGGGTTAACAAGCGTTGCAAGTACAGAAGCAATTGTTGTGACCCCTGGTTAACATCAGCCCAAACCGCCAAAGACTTTTTCGGCCAGCGGAAGTATCAGCAAAGAAGTAATATCCAGCGCTCTGGAAAAAACCGCATTCTGCAGCACAAGCGTTGTTAAAAGCAGCGAAAAAAATGCCAATTAGTGTGTTCACCGCTGAGTCCCCATTTCTTTTTTTTTTCTGCCGCCGGGCCAAGGCCGCGACATCATGTCCTCTGTCAATGCACCAGCGCAAAACAGCCGCCGCCACGCCGACTGTGATAAACCCTGCGAATGCATAAGCCACTGCCGGGAATCTCACCGACAGGGCAGTTGGGTTTCCCCAGAAGGTGCCATAGGCCAAAAATTCCCGCAGCGCTGAAACCGACAACACACAGATCGAAAACCCAATGGTATGGCAAATTCCTTCACAAAAGGCCCACTGTGGCTTTTTTTTTCCTGGCAAAGGGTGCCCGAACCAGCCAAACCGTGTTCACCGCTACTGCAGAAAAATACAGGCCCAGGGAGTCAAACAGGTTTGGTGCGATCCTCCGGCTAACAGACGTGCGGGGATCAACATGAGTGCCGCCAGCACTGCGCAGGCGATGGTGCGCACATACTGAGGAACCTTCTCCGGCAACATGCCGAGAAAGGAAGCCAACACCAGGACCGGGATTGTGACCATCCCAAACACCAAAGACAGGCCAACGCCATTTTTTACGGTAAAGCTTCCGACTACAGCCGGAGCTAAGGCCAATCCAGTCACCAAAACCGGATTTTGACAAATACCAGATCAAGCTCTTTGCGCAGTTTTTTTTCACTAAGTTTCGTTCTCGTTGCAAAGGTAAACCCTCCTTAACCGGCGCAGAAGCCGTTCGCTGTACCGGTCCAGCGTAAAGCTGAAACATTCGTCAAAAGCAGTGCAAAAGCAAATGTCTGCTCCACCCGGCCAAACTGCTGGAACAAAATCGTAAAACAGCCGCCAACGCGCCATAGGCCAAGCGGGAACTGGAGCGTTTCGGAAGTCCCCGGCTCGTTGAGCATAAAAATCCCTCCAAATACCCACATTCCGGTCGTTGCTTCATACACCAGCGACATGGGGCCGCTTTCCGAATTCGGGAATAAAAGCATCGCCAGAACCATAATTCCAAAAAAGCCGCGGGAGCCTGCCAACTGATTGCTCCGCGGAACAGCAGATAAAACAGGCAGGCCGCCAGCACCAGAATATTGGTAAGTCCCATAGGCCCTAAAACCTGCCCAGCAGGAGATCCCAAATATCGTTGGTTGGTACCCCGCCCTGAAAAGGTTCCAGGCCGGGCCGTTGGAAAGCGTTGCCGAAACGCTTCCAAAAGGTTCCAGCTCAGCAAAAGGAACAGGATAGGAAAAAAAGACCTGGGTAGGCCAGCAGGCCGCCGCAAAGCGGCAAATCCTGCAGCCGCGGGATTAAACGCACTCTGCCCCTACTCCGCCGAATACATGCTTGACAAACACAATGGCAAATACCGAAGCGGATACCACCACATAATAAGGCGTTGCCGCAGACATCAGCAGCGGCAGAATCATACCGGTAACCACTGACGAAATATCCTGCAGATAAGGCCTTTTGCCTTCCAACAGGATGCAGACAAAATCGCTAACCACTGCCGCTGCCGTAGAAGCCAGTCCCAGCAGCAGGGCTCTTAAACCAAAAAAGTAAAATGCCATGAAATACAACGGCAGCAGGGCGATGACCACATCCATCATGACAGCGAAAGCAGTATCGCGGTTTTCGCACGTATGGCGCTATCGGTTTATATTGCAGCACGGTCAATCATCCTCCTTCACATGGCGCCGCCGCTTGATCTCCATTTTGCCAGCTTAATATTTTCGGCAATATCGATTTTAGAAGGGCAGATATAAGAGCAGGTCCCGCAGCCGATGCAACGATGAATATCATAAAAGGCCAGCGCCTCATATTTACCCAGCTCAATATAGCGGTTGATGTAAAACGGAGTCAGGTTTTCCGGGCAGACTTCAGCACAGCGGCCGCAGCCAATACACTGGTACCTGCCCTTTTTCTTCATCCCGCAAAGCCAGAACAGCCCGGGACATCGTCCCTATCGGATAACTGTCCGGATCTTCACAGACCTCACCGGTCATGCTTCCTCCAATGACGACATAGCCCGGTTCTTCAGCCAGGCCGCATCGTTCGAACAACTGAGTCGGCGTCATGCCGATAGAAACTTCCAGATTGGTCGGATTGGCCACGCAGGTTCCCGCCACCGTTACGAAACAGGTGGACTGGATACGATGCTCATATACCGCGCGATACAGATGGATCAGGCTGCAAATGCCGATCAGCACAGCCGGTCCGTCACTGTCAAAATCGTCCATCGTCCGAAACTCAGCGGGATAGCGTCCATGGATCCGGCGGATTTCCACCCCGTCAATATTTTTCGGGATCTTTATTTTCAGGTCTACGTCGCTTAAATTTTTATAAATGGCAAAATAAATCTTGGGATTGCCCACAGCCTTTGCCGCTAGCCGCAAACCTTCTCCTGCCTCTTTTCCAAAAAAGCAGCGGATTGAGCTGGCTGGATACATAAGGCTCATCATCGATGGCATCTCCACAGCGACCTTCACCTTCATCTGATGTGCTTTTGTCAATTTCTCATGCAAAAACAGCCCGTCCCGCTCGTCGACAATCCGGGCAAGGCGCGCAATTTCGATGATCTGTTCGCCGGAAAGCGCTGCGCCGTCATAAGGAAAATCGCTTTCGAACAGCATCCCCGCATAGTTTGAATTTAAAAAGGTGCGCAGCTTCCGGCGCAGGGCCGGTTCCTTGCGTTGTTCAAAATGATTCCGCGGGTAAAATTTCCTGCCACCCACTTCACCCTTTCTCTTTTATTGGGAAAAACTTTTTCCCTCTTGCTCCTACCGGTCAAAAACAACGTCTCTGCTTCCGATTCTCAGACTGTCCTTCCTACAGATGAAGCGCTATGCAAAATGGCTTCGATGGCATCCTGCCGGTCCGCAGCGCCAAACACCGCTGATCCGGCCACCAGTACATCCGCTCCAGCCGCTGCCGCCGTCCCGGCCGTGACAGCGTCGATCCCGCCGTCTACTTGAATCCAAAGGGAATCATGGGTTTTCTGCGCCCATCGGCGGAGATATTCCACCTTGGGCATCATCTGCGGCATAAATTTCTGCCCTCGAACCCCGGCTCAACCGTCATTACCAACGCCAGATCAGCTGGGGCAAAAATGGCTCCAGCACAGATACATCTGTCCCCGGTTTTACAGCCATTCCCACCTTGAGGCCCAATCCACGGATCACATCGATGGTTTCCGAGCGTCCGCATCCGACTCGTAATGAAAAGTAATCATATCCGCACCCGCTTTGGCAAAAGAAGGAGCATAAGCCAACGGGTCACTGATCATCAGATGAACGTCAAAAAACAACTGCGTTTTCGGGCGCAGCGACAGAGACAACACAGGCGCCAAACGAGATATTCGGAACAAAATGCCCGTCCATTACATCGATATGAAGCATATGCGCGCCGCCGGCCTCTACATCGGCGACTTCCCGCTCCAACCTGGAAAAATCTGCGGACAAGATAGAAGGTGAAATTTGCAGCATAAAGATCCCTTGCAACAGCCGTTCAGGCTTTTTCGAATTGGTATTACAAGTATCAGGAAAAAAGGCATTCGCCAAGTGGTTTCTTCGCTTTTCTTGGAAAGCCTGATTCATCGCACAGGAAAAAGCTTTACGTCAAAAAGCCTGGCACATTCCAGCCCCGATTTCGCTGATACAAGGCATAATACGGGTATATTCTAAATCATCTGTCGGAAAACGTCAAATAACATGAGCCGATTTTACAATTTGGTCATATCCCAAGCGAATTGGCAGCCTTCCGATTTTTCTTGCAGTAAGTAATTTTCAAAAGAGACTTGACCTGGAGCCAGCTCCATGTGTTATCCTATTTACAGCTATTTGCCCATGGTTTGCAAAATCAATCGGTTTGCTGTTATAATGGTTTCAATCAATGGGAGGAAAAAGGATCGATCTGGAAAGGACTGGTGAACCACATGAACACAATTTGTTGGAAAAATTGGGGCGTCAGTATTCCGCAGCTGGGCCTTGGCTGTATGCGTCTGCCAACGGATAATGATACCATCGATTATGCCCATGCGCAGAAAATCGTGGATTACGCAATGAAAAACGGCGTCAACTATTTTGATACCGCATATATGTATCACAATGGCGAATCGCAGTATTTTTCTTGGCAAAGCCCTTGCCAAATACCCCCGGGAAAGCTATTTTTTGACCAATAATCTCCCCATCTTGTATTGCAAAGAGCCGGCTGATATGGAAAAAATCTTCCAAGATCAGTTGCAGCGCTGCCGGACCAGCTATTTCGATTTTTATTTTATGCATTCCATGAACGATGAGCACTGGAAAATGGCAAAAGACTTAGGGCTGGTCGAGTTTATGAAGCAGAAAAAAGAAGGAAGGCTCCGCAAAAGGCTATCGGCTTTTCTTTCCACGGCAATCTGCCATTGCTGGAAGAAATGGTGGAAGCCGCCGAATGGGATTTCGTTCAGCTGCAATTAAACTACCTGGACTGGGATAAGCAGAATGCCAAGGGCTTTTATGAAGTGCTGGAGAAAAAGGGATTCCCTGCTTTGTCATGGAGCCGGTCCGCGGCGGATACCTGGCTACTTTGACGCCCAGCACGCAGGAAGTGTTCCAAAAGCTGCACCGGAGCGTTCCATGGTCTCTTGGGCTTATCAGTGGCTTTTATCCAAGCCTAACGTTAAAGTGGTGCTGACCGGTTCCTCTTCTTTGGAACAATTCGTAGAAAATGTCAGCCTATTCAATACCCTGCCCCCCTTGTCCGAGAAAAGAGTCAGCGGTGATTGACGACGCGATCCGGGAACTTAACGCTATTCCAACTGTGCCCTGCACCGGCTGCCGCTATTGCATGGATTGCCCTGCCGGAGTGGATATCCCGCCGTATTTGCCGCGTATAACTACCGGGCCAGCCACCATACGACGGCACAGGTTCGCAAAAATACGAGGAAATCCCCTCAGGCGCCAGGGCAGATGCCTGTGTCAACTGCCGGGCTTGCTGTGATAAATGCCCGCAGTCTATTGATATCCCGGCAGAACTCGCCCGTATCAAAGAAGAAATTTACGCTGAATAAACCGATGCAATTCCATGCCGCGCCAAATGGCGCGGCATGGTGCTATTGAATGCGCAGCTTTCGCTTTCCGGCTATTCACGGGCCTCTTCGGCCACCAAAAAACTGGCCGCGCTTGTGCTTTGCATCGTAATCGAGGCCTTCTTCATCTTATGACCCCGATTTGTCTGGTGCTACTCAAAAGGCCCTCCCTCCTAAAGAAAGGGGCGTCTCTGTATTTTCATCCCCTTTGGGTGCGCGTGCGCGCCAAGGGGATTTCTTTCATTCTTGTTGGGGCGCCATTCTAACGGTATTGGCGTCATTTCGCCTGATGCAGACTGCTCTGACACCGAAAGCAAACCCACATTCATAACAAAACAACAATAAAGGGGCCCGGCACAGCCGAGCCCTTTTTATTGTTTACCAGTACCGATTTTGATTGTTTTTCATTTCCCGGCGAAAAATTGCGGCGCTGGGCGCCATATTTTTTCATTTTTCAAAAAACGAATGAAATCACCGCCGAAGAACAGGAAAAAATTGATCAAAGAAGCGATAATCGCCGCTCTGGTGGACCAATCTCCAAAAATCAACTGAATGCCAAAGAGAATCCAGTCCACATAAGCCAAATACTTCATTTTGATCGGAAAGAAGAAGAACAATAATATTTCGTGATCTGGGAACAGGAACGCAAACGCCAAAAACAGCGACAAGTTTAAATAGGTGCTGGTACCGTACCCTGTAAAAAACGCTGCAATGATCGCGCCAATCCATCCAAACAGATAATATAGATTGAAACGGAATGTCCCCAGACATTTTTCCAGTGTACTACCCAGAAAAATAGTAAAAATACAAAAGAAAAACAGCGAGATAATCGACGTAGTAGGAGGTACAAAAATAAAAAGTAATAAAACGCCAGAACTGTCCATGGACCGCCGCTTGCGTAAATAACGCCAAATAACTGCTTAGACTGACGCCCCTCACCGAAAAAATCACATCTCCAATGAAGACCGCTGCGATGGTGATAACAATGTACAGCATCAGATTGGGAATGCCCCATCGCCCAAATTTTCGCTCTAACTTGTCCAGCCAACTCATACATTTCCCTCACAATCTTTCCGGCTTTTTCATTACCGGACCAGTATCGTTCAAACCTGCAGCCATATTTTCAGCGTATCTTCAGGGATGGGCCAGCCGCAAGGCAGTTTCTAACAACGCCAGGTGTTTTTGTGCACCGGACGTTTTATGTACCAATGTTTGGCATTATGTGAAATAATTATAACATAGTCTTGACAAAAGAACATTTCTATTCTGTAAATTTTAGAAAAATTTCTGAATCACAATAAAAAATAATTGAATTACAGATAATATTTATTGACAAACAATAAATATATTGATATACTAAATAAAACGTTGCCAAAGGAGAATTCATATGAAAATCAGCATTACGGGCAAAGGCAGTCTGGGCTCCCTCTTGGAAAAACTCTGCTGGGTTCTGCTGTTTGCCGGTCTCGTGATTGTAGCAGCTCTTCCATGGATTTTAGATTATTACGGCAGTCTTTTCTGGCAAGACCTGGGAACAGATTATATTCGCATTCTTCTGGTATTGTACCCTTCCGCTTTTATGGGCCTAGCTGTCATTTGGCAACTACGAAAAATTCTGGTAAATGTAAACGGCGGCAATCCTTTTTCTCTGGAAAATGCCCGCCGGGTAAGGAGCGTCTCGATCTGCTGCCTGGTCGTAGGGATCCTGTTTTTAGCCGGGATCGTACCCTCGCTATTGGCGCCGATGCTGGGGCTGGCATTTTTGTTTTTATCCGCCCTGGCGCTGGTGCTGTCCGAGCTTGTCAGACAGGCCGCCATTTATAAGGAAGAAAACGACCTGACCATTTAGGAGGTGCCACTGTGCCGATTATTGTAAACCTGGACGTCGTCATGGCGCAGCGGAAGATCTCCGCTACCCAGTTGGCTGAGAAAGTAGGGATTACTCTGGCCAATTTGTCCATCTTAAAAAACAATAAAGCAAAAGCCATCCGTTTTTCCACGCTGGAGGCATTGTGCCGTGCGCTACATTGCCAGCCCGCAGATTTGCTGGAATACGCGGAAGAAAACGATTGTCAGGAGGGAAATCAATGAATCAAGACCCCACGGGAAACAAACCGCTTTCCTCTTCCAAACCGCCGGTTTATATCCCACCGGTGCAGCGGCCCGGCCAGGCGCCGCCTATGTATCATCCCCCATCCGAACCGCTGCATGAGCAGCTCGCCCAGGACGGCAAGACCAGTTTGGAAAAAAAGAGCATCGGACTCGGCCAATCGACAAACCGGCCCGGCCGCCGCATCAAAAAGTCCGGCGGCTCCTCCGGCCTCCCAACCGGACGCCCCAACTCCCGGAACTGTTCCAGCGGCGGGAAGAAAGAGCTCCGCCGCTGCCGGGACCGCTGGCTTTGCCTCCCCTTCCGCGCCTCAAAAACCCGAATACCTCCGCCCGGATACTACCAGCCGCTTCCCCGTAAACAGAGAGCAGACTACCAATACCTTGCCAAGCGCAGCTTTACTTCCAAAGGCTCGATGGCCGTCCTGTTTTCCGTTTTGTTCAGCGCCCTTTTTACCGAGCTGGTACTCTGGGGAAATATCGGTCTTTCTGTTTTGATTCTGACAGTTTCTTATTGCGCGTTCAGCTTTTGGTATTTTCGCGATTCGAACGCCCATTTTCTCCTGGGGCACTGCTGATAACCATCCCCATTATCATGCTCACTGCCGGTTTTTGCCTGACCGTCAGTCCTTCTACTCACTTTATCACCGTCCCCTTTTTCCTCTGCCTGCTGGCGGCACAAACGGCTCTTTTAGGCGGCATGCCGTATCGCTCCTTTTTCTCTTGGGAAACCTTCTGCACCCTATGGGCGCATTTGGTCGATGGGCCGCTGTCCTTTCTGGATTTCCCTTTTCTGGTCATGCGGGGACGCGACAAGGAAGGAAATCGGCCAAAGAATTTTTGGAAGATCTTTCTTGGTATTTTGTGTGCGCTGCCGGTAGTTGCGCTGCTGTTGTGGCTGTTTGCCAGTGCCGACGCCGTTTTCCGCGCCGGATTGCAGGCCCTTGTCCAATGGCTCCGCATTGACTGGACCCATCTTTTCTCGGATCTGCTCGTCGGCTTTTTAGGCGGCATTTTTCTGTCCGCTACTCTGCTATACTGCCGGGGCGCTCTTCCCAAAAAGCCCAATCCGGTCAACTGTAAACGCTTTCTGGATCCTCTGTTCGCTGTGCCTTTCTTAGGACTGATCGACCTTTCGGTTCTGGCTTTTACCTTTGTTCAATTCGCCTATCTGTTCGGTGGTGAAAGGGCAGCCTTCCGGGGGATACACTTACGCTGAATATGCCCGCCAGGGCTTTTTGAACTGGCTGCCTCCTTGTTTTTTATCTTCTTCGTCGCTCTTTTCGCCATGGCCTTTTTGCAAAACGGATCGCCACGGCCTTTACATGGCAGTTCGTCTGGAACTGCTGCTGTTATGCAGGCGGAGGCGTCATCCTCTGTTCTGCGGTAAAACGGATGCTGCTGTATGTGGAGGTTTACGGACTGAGCATCAAACGGGGATTGACCCTATGGTTCATGGCAACCGCCGGCATCTGCTTTGTTTTCCTGGCAGTGCGGTGTCTTTGGCGCCGCTTTCCGCTGGCCAAATGTACTGGAATTGCTGTTATCGTCATGATTTGCCTTCTTTCCCTGTTCCCGATGGATGGTTTCGTAGCCAGGTACAACGTCAACGCTTATCTGGCAGGCCGCACTGAAACCGAAGTGGATTACTACTACTTGGAGGATCTTTCTGTTTCCGCCCTGCCCGCCATGGTAGATCTGTATCTTCATGAACCATCTGACGATTTGGCCTGGGCTATCAACCAACAAATTCGCGACAACGAACGCCGTCATCCCGTTTGGGGATGGACGGTTGACCAGATCGGTATCCAGAAGAGCATCCGCCTGTTTCGCCAGGCAAGCGGGGAGACTTCTTCCGGCACTGGAAGCTGATTTTAACATGTCGGTTCCATGCCGAAAGAGCCCGGAAACATCCTTCCGTTTTTCCTTTACTAATTTTTTTAGTATAACCCTCCAAAACGCAAAAAGCCCCTTTGCCTGGCGGCAAAGGGGCTTGCTACATTGCGGATTATTTTACAATTTCACCGTAAACTTCGCCGGCACACCCGGCGGCATTCGATTCGTCAGTATCGATGTGCATGGCCAGCGCAAAATTGGGGCTGACACGAACCACAACGTCGTCAAAAATCAAAGAGCGCCCATTTGTATCGATTTTGACCTTTACAATCTTTATCGGCAACGCCCAAGCTCTGCGCATCTTCAGGAGTGGCATGGATATGGCGCTTTGCAGCGATTACGCCCTCGCTTAACTCCACTTCGCCGCAAGGTCCTACCAGCTTACACGGCGCGCTGCCTGCGATGTCCCCGGACTCTCTTACCGGAGCGGAAACGCCTAATGTCCTAGCGTCAGTCAAAGAAACTTCAACCTGCGTAGCGGAACGAACCGGACCCAGGATCGTTACGCCGGAAATGGTTTTTTAGGGCCGACAACATCAACCCGTTCCGTGCAGGCGAACTGCCCCGGCTGGGATAAATCCTTTTTGGGGGGTCAGCGCCGCTCCTTTACCGAACAATGTTTCCAAATCCTGTTGCGTTACATGGACATGCCGGGCGGACGTTTCTACCAATACCTTATTGCTCATATTTGATTTCTCCTCTCGAAAGGCGCATAACGCCGGCTCAAAATTTCTATTTTATTATACATAAGAACATTTTTTCCTGCAAGAGTAAAAAGAACAAAAGAAAGAATTACACCGAATTTCTTCGATTTTTGTTGTGAAAATCTTAACGAAATCTTTTGTTTCCCTCGGGCCGATGTTCACTGAAAAGACATATTTTCCTTTTCGTACTGTGATATAATATCAGAAAAACACAGAATCATCACACAGGAGTCTGCTATGTTGATCTGACTCAAAGTTATTCGCAATGGTTTTCCGTTCATCTGGCGCTGTGAATGGAGCAGGTTTTCTGCTCATGTGCAACGGCAATCACCCGCTGGAAAAGACGGCTGGCGAATCCTCCGCAAAAGTCTTTTTTGTCATGGTGCTTCCGGGCGGTATCCCCGGTTACCTTGTCGGAATGTCTCTGTTCCGTTACAGGACTCTCAGCCGGCACTTCTGCTGGGGATTGTCTCTGGATCCTGATTTTCCCAATGTGCATAACCGTCTGGATCGTACGCCGCATGAACTGGCTGTGCTGAAATAACCGTGCATGATTTTGCATATATCCCGAAAGGAGCTACAAAATGAAAAAAAAACAAATGAGCCGCGTCAAGCAAACACTCATCTGTCTGGCGATAACTCTGGTCGTGGGGCTGGTCTATTTTATTTCGAGCTGCCTGCGCTCAATCTGCATTCGCCGGCATTTTATACCTTTTGTCTTTATCCTGTGCGCAGTGTACTGTGTCTGCGCCGTTTTCACCTCCCGCATTGGGTTGACCAGCGAAGAACGTCAGCTATTACAGGTTACCGGTTTTCGCGAATTTTTTCGCCATGATGAAACGCCATTGCATGATCCCTTTTTTCCTGTGTCTTGCGCTAATCGTCCTGTATTTGGGGGATCGCTGTTTTCCAGCGTCATCCTTCGTTCCGGTTCTTACACCAAGCTGCTGACGGTAGAACAGGGTGATTTTGCTGCCGATGTCGAGGAAATTTCTTTCGACCAGATCCCCATGCTGGACAAAGACTCCCGCCTCCAAGCTTGGCGACCGAAAACTGGGAGCTTTCCGATATGGTCAGCCAGTTTGAAGTGTCTGACCAATACAATCAGATCAATTACAACGGCCGGGTAACCCCTGCTGGAATACGGTGATTTGATCAAATGGTTTACCAACCGCAGCAACGGGATCCCCCGCCTATCTGGTAATCGATATGGTGACCCAGAATGTGGACGTAGTCCGCCTGCCAGAGGGCGAAGGCATCCATTATTCCACTTCGGAACATTTCGGCCGGTATCTAATGCGCCATCTGCGTTTTCAATATCCTACCTTCATGTTTGATACCCTGTATTTCGAAATCAATGAAGAAGGCGAACCTACTGGATTTTGTCCAGCTGGAAAAAACCATCGGTTTATTCGGCGGCACTGATATCAATGGCGCTGTGCTGGTCAACGCCATCACCGGTGAAAGCCAGTATTACGAGGAATCCCACTTGGGTTGACCGTCTGTATTCCGCTGAATTGATTATGCAGCAGTACGACTATC
>VOFH01000061.1_pt1 | contig 54749 bp, 66 predicted proteins | sample 5384091 | NCBI WGS metagenome assembly VOFH01 (sample SAMN12384727, study PRJNA508395) | human gut metagenome | isolation source: healthy gut G | host: Homo sapiens
CATTTTCAGGATATCACCGCTCTGCTGGAACACATTCTGAATGCAGATGTGGAGCGGGTACTGTCACAGCATCTGGATATGGACTCCTGGGAGGACGGCTTTATCTCCGCTGCCCGATTCGCTCTGGAGAATAAGCGTCTGGTCTACCATATTTACAATTCCGTCAGCAGAGAACGGGTGGAACGCTACCTTTACAGTATCGCCGGAGAGGTCATGCGGCTATATGTATCCAGGATTACGGAACAGGTGGAACATGCGGCTCATAAAAAAGTATTTCCCGAAGATCAGAAAATGGTGGTAGATTTTTACAAATTTGCCCTGGTTGGCATGATTTTAGACTGGCTGAACACCGGAATGAAGAAAGATCCGGAGGGACTGATCCGGCGTGTCGGCGAGATTTTCCACGGAAATATCGAAGCAGCCCTGACACGTGTGGCCCGTTAATTTGGACATTTGTCCATGTTTGCACATATTTTGGATTATTTAAGAGCAATGCGCAATTTTTGTGCATTGCCTTTTTTTGTCCGTTTTCAAGACTGGATTCCTTGCATACAATACCAATTGAGAAAGAATCGACAACGAAAGGAGCCCTGTTTTATGAAATTTGGTAAATGGGTCGTAAAATGCCGTATTCCTATTCTGGTACTGGCAGTTGCACTACTGATCCCTTCCCTGATCGGTATGATCATGACGCGGATCAATTACGATATGCTGACTTACCTGCCCGGTGATATTGACACGGTAGTGGGTCAGGATATTCTGATGGATGAATTTGGAAAAGGAGCCTTTTCCTTCGTTATTATCGAGGGAATGGATCCCAAGGATGTCTCCTCCCTCCGGGAAGATATTTCCCATGTAGATCATGTGGACACCGTTCTTTGGTATGACGATTTCGCAGATGTTTCCGTTCCCATGGAAATACTTCCTTCCAAACTATATGACGCTTTCAATTCCGGTGACAGCACCATGCTAGCGATCTTCTTCGATACCTCCACCTCCTCCGACGATACTATGGAGGCGATCACAGCGATCCGCAGCATTGCCGGCAAGCAGTGCTTTGTATCCGGTATGTCCGCCATGGTTACAGACCTGAAGGATCTGTGCGAAAAAGAGGAACCGATCTATGTAGGTATTGCCGTTGCACTGGCCTGCGTAGCCATGATGATCTTCATGGACAACTGGATCACACCGTTTGTTTTCCTGATGAGTATCGGTATGGCAATCCTCTTAAATATGGGTACCAACTATTTCCTCGGAGAGATCTCTTACCTGACCAACGCACTGTCCGCTGTCCTGCAGCTGGCTGTAACCATGGACTACTCTATTTTCCTCTGGCACAGCTACGAAGAACAGAAGAGTATGTATGAGGATAACAAGGAAGCCATGGCTGTAGCCATCAACAACACTCTGACCTCCGTGGTCGGAAGTTCCATCACCACGGTAGCTGGATTTATCGCTCTGTGCTTTATGAGCTATACCTTAGGTCTGGATCTTGGTATTGTCATGGCCAAGGGTGTCATCCTGGGTGTCATCGGTTGTGTCACAACGCTTCCTTCCATGATCCTGGTACTGGATAAGTTATTACAGAAGACCAGTCACAAAGCCCTGCTGCCGGATATGGGAAAAGTTGCTTCAGGTATCACCAAAGTATTCCCGGTATTCCTGATCCTGTTCCTGGGGCTGGTACTTCCTTCTTATCTGTCTTATAAAGCAACCAACAATGAAGTGTATTACGATCTCGGTGAAACCCTTCCCGAAGATATGGCCTACGTGGTAGCCAACAGCAAATTGCAGGAAGACTTCGGTGTAGGTGCTACCCATATGGTGCTGGTAAGCACCGATGTATCTGACACTGACGTACGTGCCATGATCCACGAGATGGAAAACGTCGAGGGTATCAAATATGCTCTGGGTCTGGAATCCGTAGTCGGCCCTCTGGTACCAGAGGAAATGCTTCCGGAATCCGTAAAAGAAGTATTAAAGAGTGATGACTGGGAACTCCTTCTGGTGAACTCCGAATATAAGACCGCTACCGATGAGGTAAATGCCCAGATCAATGAGCTGAATACTATTTTGAAAAAATACGATTCCAAGGGCATGCTGATCGGTGAAGCTCCCTGTACCAAGGATCTGATCGAGACCACCGACGAGGACTTCAAAGTTGTAAATACCGTCTCTATCGTAGCGATCTTCGTGATCATTGCTCTGGTAGAAAAAAAGTATTACCCTGCCGCTGATCCTGGTAGCTGTTATCGAGTTGTCCATCTTCATCAATCTGGGCCTTGCTCACCTGACAGGAACGTCACTTCCTTTCATTGCCCCCGATCTGTATCAGTACGATTCAGCTGGGTGCTACTGTGGACTACGCTATTCTGATGACCACAAGATACAAGCAGGAACGCTACGAAGGCAGGGACAAACGTGAAGCTGTCACCAACGCCCTGAAGGTATCCATTCCTTCCATTATCGTCAGCGCCATGGGACTGTTCTCCGCCACCTTCGGTGTTGCCCTGTATTCCGACGTGGACATTATCAGTTCCCTCTGTGATCTGATGGCAAGAGGCGCTATTGTAAGTATGTTTGCTGTTATCCTGTTCCTGCCGGCCATGTTCATGCTGTTCGACAAGATGATCTGTGTCACCAGCATCGGCTTCCGGAACAAGAATGCAGAACCCTCCAATACATTGAAAGAAAGGACGGCATAAGATTATGATCAATTTGAAAAAACAAGCCTGGAGAACCGGGGCTCTGTGCCTCGCCGGTGTGGTAGCCTTAAGTGTTACCGGTGTCTCCGTATATGCAAAAACTTCCGAAAAGAAAGAGACCGAGGTCAAAGGAGCAGATCCGGGATGCCGTAGATGACATCTGGAAATCCGAAGATACCTCCGCAGCCTCCATTGATGAGACCGTCTATGTGATCCTGAATGCAGACGGAACCCAGCAGAAGATCTACGTCAGCGACTGGCTGAAGAATCAGGGAGAAAAAGATTCCTACACCCAGAGCAATCCCGATAAGGATGCTCCCATTTCCCTGAAAGTTACTTATACGTTGGCCGGCAAGGAGATCTCCCCATCAGATCTGAACGGCCAGAGCGGTCATGTAGTGATCCGCTATGATTACACGAACGAATTATATGAGACCCTTGAGATTGCCGGAAAAGAGGAAAAGATTTATGTTCCTTTTGCGGTAATGACCGGTATGATCCTGGATAATGACAATTTCAGCAATATTAAGGTGTCTTCAGGTAAGGTCATCAACGACGGCAGCCACAGCGTTGTCACCGGTATCGTCTTCCCCGGACTGGGTACGAACCTGGATATGGAAGAGGATTTCGACGATTATCTGGAGATTGAGGCCGATGCAACGGATTTCACCATGAATGAATCCTACTGCATCGCCACCAATTCCGTCTTCTCCCGTCTGGATTTCAGTAATGTGGATGATCTCGATGACCTGACAGAGGCAATGGATGATCTGGAGGATGCTACCAACAAACTGTTGGACGGGACTTCCGATCTTTATGATGGTGTCACAGAGCTTTATGACAAATCCGGTGACTTGCAGGATGGTGTAAAAGAACTGTCCGATGGTTCCAACGACCTCCGGGATGGCGCTTACAAAGTAGCTGACGGTACTGTCACTTTAAGAGGCGGTGTCGGTTCTCTGCGGAGCGGCATCGGTACACTGCAGGAGGGCACCAAGACCCTGTTAGCAGGTACACAGAGCCTGCAGTCCGGTACTAATGATCTGAAGAATGGTCTCGGTCAGCTGACTGCACAGAATGATTCTTTGAACGGCGCTGCCGGCCAGGTATTCGATACTTTGTTGAAAACTGCAGCTTCCCAGTTAACGGCTGCCGGTCTCACGCTTCCGGAAGAATTGACAATATCTAATTATGCGACCATATTAAATGCTCTGTATCAGCAAATGGAGCCTCTCTCGGATGCTGACGTTGCTCTGGGATATGCCCTCCAGCAGGCCGGACTGACGATTGAAAAATATCAGGGTATGATTCAGGCATCCCAGAGCGTATCCTCAGGTGATGCCGCACTTCAGGCAAATTTGAAAACCATTCAGGATAAAGCCACAAGTCTTTCACAAGCTGCCGGCAGCATTGCTGCCTTGAAAGCTTCTCTGGATGGCTATAATCAGTTCTACACCGGTCTCCAGACTTACACCGCCGGTGTAGCATCCGCAAGTGCCGGTGCTTCCAAACTGGCTGACGGTTCCGCCCAGGTCGTTGCCGGTGCTTCCCAGTTAAAGGATGGCGCTGACAAACTGGCAGACGGAAGTAAAGAGCTGTATGATGGTGCTGATACTTTAGTAGAAGGTGCCAGAGATCTGGCCTCTGGCAGCGGCAAACTGGCTAACGGCGTAAACGAGCTTTCCGATGGAAGCGATAAGCTGATCGATGGTATCAGTCAGCTGAAGGATGGTTCCAAGGAATTAAAGGACGGCATGATCGAATACAATGACGAAGCCATCAGCAAACTGACTGATATGGATACCGATGAACTCCAGGAAGTGATCGATCGTATGAAAGCTACCTCTTCCGTATCCGAAAATTACAACTCCTTCACCGGAGACAATAACGGTATGGACAGCAGTGTGAAATTTATCTACAAGATCAACGCTGTAAAATAAAACATCACAAGCCCGTAACTTGACAAAGCCCCTCTCCTTTTCTATACTTGCAAAAGGAGAGGGGCTTTTCGCTTCCTATATTCCGCTTCCTGATAGCAGAAAGGCATACAAATTCCCATGGAACAACTATTATTCAGTCTCAATGCAACGATCCCCGTATCCCTGGTCATGGTGATCGGTTATGTTTTACAGCAGCTGCATGTTACCAACGACTCTTTTGTCAAAACCCTGAATTCATTCAATTATAAAATCACCCTGCCCGTACTTTTGTTCAAGGACATGTCCACTGCAGATTTTTACAGTGTATGGGATACCGGTTACGTGCTGTTCTGCTTCTTCGTGACCCTGTTCTGCATCGTCATCACCTGGGTCGTGGCAGGCATTTTTTATAAGAACAAATCCCGCCTGGGAGAGCTTGTCCAGGCAAGCTACCGCAGCAGTGCCGCTGTCCTGGGTATCGCCTTTATCCAGAACATCTACGGAAACTCCGGCATGGCTCCCCTGATGATCGTGGGTACGGTTCCCCTGTACAATATCGCTGCCGTGCTGATCCTGTCCTTCACCGGACCGGATGCGAAGGGCTTCGATAAGGAATCCCTGCTGAAATCCCTAAAAGGGATCATCACGAATCCGATCATTATCAGTATCGCTCTGGGCATGCTGTCCAGCGCCTGCCGGATCCATTATCCCGTGATCATTTCCAAGACCATCAGCAATATTGCCGTACTGGCTACCCCTCTGGCCCTGATCGGCCTCGGTGCCGGATTCGAGGGTAAAAAAGCCTTAAAGCTTTTAGCCCCCACCGGAGTGGCAACCGTGTTAAAGCTGGTAATATGGCCCGCTCTGTTTCTGCCGCTTGCCGTGTATTTCGGCTTCACCGGAGAAAAACTGGTAGCGATCCTCATTATGCTGGGCTCTCCCACCACTGTCAGCTGCTATATCATGGCAAAAAACATGAACCACGAAGGAACTTTGACTTCCAGTGTGGTCGTAGCCACCACTTTTTTAAGTTCCATCACCCTGACGGTGTTCTTGTTCATTTTGCGAAGCTTGCAGTTGATTTAGTTATATGATGCCCACGAATTGTTCCGTGCTGCGCACTCTCACATTCTACCCAATATTTCGCCTATCGTGGGATTATCATCACATTTTTCCCGCAAGGAAAATACTTGCCACTGTTCCCGCTAATGTTGCCAGCAGTGCCGCCGGCAGCGTGTAGCGGGTTTTTGTTACTTTTGCTGCCAGAAAATACACGCTCATGGTGTAAAAAATAGTCTCAGTACAGCTCATAAGGATCGAAGTCAGCATCCCGGCATAAGAATCCGGCCCACAGGTCTTAAAATATCCAGCACCAGCCCGGTTGCCGCAGAGGAAGAGAACATTTTCACAATAAGGAGCGGTATCAGCTGTGCCGGAAGTCCCACCGCCTGTGTGGCAGGTCCGATCAGATGCCCCAGCAGGTCAAAAAAGCCGGAGGTCCTGAGAATCCCCACTGCCATCATCAATCCTACCAGTGTCGGAAGGATCTCCACAACGATGCGCAGGCCCTCTTTGGCCCCTTTCAAAAAAGTCTCATAGACCTTCACCCCCGAGACCATCCCATAACCCACGATCCAGAAAATCACCATGGGAATCATAATATCTGACATGTGTGTCAATGTGTTCATCATGATCCTCACCTGTCCTTCCATTTACAGTAAATGATGGCAATGATCGTACTGAACAGTGTGGCCACCAGCGCCGGAGCAATGATCACCGCCGGATTGGCGCTGCCGTACTGGCTACGATAGGCGATCATGTTGACCGGGATCAGCTGTAAGGATGAAATATTCAGAATCAGGAAGGTGCACATTTCGTTGCTGGCTGCCGTGGCCTCTGCTCCATACCGCCGATCCTCCGATCCCTGTCGTCCTTTCTCCGTCCCCTGCCCTGCCACTGGTCGTAACTGCCTGTTCACAGGCTGCATCCTCTGCTGCTCTATCCGTCGCTGTTCTGCCCTCTGTTTCTCCAACTCCGCCAGCTGCTCCATGGCCTTTAATCCAGCCGGCGTGCAAGCCCAGCCAAGCCCCAGGACATTAGCAATGAGATTCGTGGTTATGTATTCCCCTGCCGGGTGATCCTCCGGGAGCCTGGGGAACATGAATTTCAGAAAGGGGCGAATCCCTTTTGTCATTTTCGCGATCATTCCAGACTCCTGCGCGATCTCCATCAGTCCCATCCACAATGCCATGACCCCCGCCATGGTGATGCAGAGGCTCACCGCCTCTCCGGCACTGTCAAGCGCCCCTTCTGTCAATGCACTCATCTGTCCGGTACAGACTCCGTAGATCACACCTAACAGGATCATTCCTGCCCAGATATAGTTAAGCATCTCATAAACCGCCTGCTATTCCTTCGTTTCACTATATGCGGGCAGCGGTATGTCCTATGCGGCACAGGTCACCTTTGCACCTTGCTCCCCGACGGGATGTCACATGCAAAATGAGCCTTGCGGGCAGTGCTCCCTGCCAGATTCAACGCTTCTTATCAAGTGCACTAAAATAAACCTCCCGGGAATAAATTCTCCGGGAGGTTTACTCTAAACTACATTTATAAGTTATATTTATTACCTTCGGATCTACAGAGTTCCCTGTGTGAACAGGCTTCTCACATGTGCCACTTCTTCTGCGGTGGCTTTCTCCGCCGGCACATAATAAGACTTCTCTCTGGCGATCTGGTACAGTTCCTCCTGGGACTGCTCACAGGCCGTACGGAACTGCTTCAGTGTCTGTTTTAACTCCTTATTCTCCGACTGGGCGATCATTCCCGCATAACGGGTCAGCTCGCCGTTGATTCCGGCCAGAGTATCTGCTACCATTGTCTTTTCCTGCATTCTGCTGCCTCCTTACTGCAAAAACTTCATAAGCTGCTGTTTGTTCTCCATCGCGCTGCGAGCACCCTTTTCAAAAAAACTGTTTTACCTTCGGGTCCTCCGCTTCCTTGGCGTACTCCTGCATTTTGCAGTGGGTCGTGTCAAAACCGCCGATCAGATGGCGCAGATTCTGCAGATCTAATTCTGAAATATCACTCATGCTGTTAACCTCCTTTTTCTTATTTGCGAGGTTAGTATGCGCAGAATATTTTTTTTCTATACTAGATAAAGTTTGCAAAAATAGATACCGAAATCACGGTCAAAATACCGCAGACCACGATGGACAGACTGCTCATGGCGCCTTCGATCTCACCCAGTTCCATGGCTTTTTGCAGTTCCCAGCGCATGAGCACTGGTACCGATGGCAAGACCTTTGGCAATAGGATCCTCGATCTTACACAGGCGGCAGATCGTATCTGCCAGAATATTACCTAAGATTCCGGTGACAATGATGACAACTACGGTAATGGTCACGATCCCACCCATTTTTTTTCAGAAATCCCCATACCGATAGCCGTGGTAATGGACTTCGGCAGAAGCGTTACATACTGCTCATGATTCAGACCGAACATCAGGCTTAAAGCAAAAACGCTCACCATGGCAGTCAGCACGCCGGCGATGATTCCGCCGAAAATGGCCTTGGGATAAGTCTTTAACAGCTCCAGCTGACGATACAGCGGCACTGCCAGGCTGACCGTTGCCGGAGTCAGGAAAATGCTGATATACTGTGCGCCGTTTGCATAGGTCTCATAATCTATATGGAACAATAACAATACTGCCACGATCAGGATTACGGAGATCAGTAAGGGATTGGCAATGGCTTTTCCAGTCTTCTGTTTGATCCACAGACCGATCTCGTATGTGACCAGTGTAATGGCAATACCGAAAAATATGGACTGACTCAATATTTCATTCATTTATCTGTCCTCCTTATCATCTGCGGCAGCTTTGGTTCCGACCGTCTGTATGGCTGCGGCACCTTTATTTTTCTGCCCCGGATAATATGCTGGGATACCCGGCCTGTCACGATCATGATCAGTACCGTGGATACCACCGTGATCACACAGATGGGAAGCAGCATTTCTTTTAAAGCATCCACACTTACCATGATTCCCACGGTGGCGGGCACGAACATAATGGACATGGCATCCACGAGGAAATCCGCTGCGGTCTCCACCTTTTCCAGTGGGATCAGCTTCGTGATCAGCCCCACCAGCATGATCACCAGACCATAAACGCTGGCTGCAATGGGAAGCGGGATCAGGATCTCCAGAAGCTCTGCCAAAAAGGAGATTCCAAGGATAATCGAAAATTGTTTCACATATTTCATGATATTGTCACCCTACCTGTTAACTTTAGTATTTTCATTTCTTTTGATGTCGGGGCTTTTGACCCTGGCATCATCATTATATTGCACACAAACAAAAGAAGTTGCGTACTATTTTTCAGTACGCAACTTCGTATTATACTACTCGGTTTTTACTTTCACAATCAGCATTCTCTACCATTTGAGTAGACTTTTTGACCTTGCTTTCGTGAATTTTTCCCTTACATCTGGTGTCTTACCACTGCATATTCGTCATCCAGTCGGAAGTAAGGACATTCCTGCTGGGTTCCGGATAAAAAGCGGTACATTTCATCTTCATCCAGATTCACCATGCAGCAATAGCATTCATAGTCTTCGTCATATTCATAATTGACACAAGCGTCACAATTAGTCATTTTCCCTCTCTCCGCATATGCCTTTCATGGATGTATCCTACATTATCCTCATATGCTTTTGTCTGTTTTGCTTCGGTTTCATTATGGTATTTTCACTGTTTCATGAGTTGCCATGCAAGTACTGATAGATTTCCCGTTTTCCGACACCCCTGTCTTTTGCCACCTGCTTCATGGCGGATTTATTATCCATGCCCTGCTCTTCGTAATAAGCCATATGTTCTTCAATGCTCATGGATTCCCAGGATGCGATCTCTTCCTGTCGTTTCTCTTTCGGACTCTTCCCTTCCACTACCAGGACATATTCCCCGCGGGGGCTCCTCTGTCTTGTAGTAATCCAACGCCTTTTCCAAAGTGGTGGGGAATACGGTCTCGAACTTCTTGGTCAGTTCACGGCACAACGTGATCCGCCGCTCCCCAGTGCCGCATACAGTTCCTCCAGTGTCCGGATCAGATGATGGGGAGCTTCATAGAGGATCATGGTACGGCTCTCGGTCTTCAGTTCCTCCAGGATCATTTTCTTTTCCTTTTTATCTGCAGGCAGAAATCCTTCAAAGCAAAACCTTCTCGTACTGAGTCCCGACAAAGTCAGCGCCGTAATGCATGCTGCCGGACCCGGCAGAGAAGTGACGGGAACGCTCTGCTCCTGGCACATCCGCACCAGTACTTCACCGGGATCGGAGATCGCCGGGGTACCGGCATCAGTGATCAACGCAATGCTCTGTCCGTTTAACAGCTGTCCTACCAGCTGGTGCGCTTTTTCTACTTTATTGTACTCGTGGTAACTGGTCATAGGTGTGTGGATGTCGAAATGATTCAGCAGCTTGATACTGTTACGGGTATCCTCCGCCGCGATCACATCCACCGTCTGCAGGGTCTCCACCACCCGCGGTGTCATATCCCCCAGATTGCCAATGGGCGTTGCACACAAATATAAAGTTCCGGGCATGAGCTCCTGCCTCCTCTCCAAATCATAGTAGTCTATAACTATTCAAAGCCATGATATCATGTCACTATGTATGGCGAATGCTCGCATTCGTAAGAACATTTGACATAATTATACGGTGGGTGGTGTGCTGAATAGTTACAATATCTTAACTATCTAATATCCATATATATCATATATTTCCGGCATATATACTCCCGGCGCCTGGTACACGATCAGTGGCTTTTCCACGGTCATGCGTGATCTGCCGCCTCGCACCGCCTCGATGAGCACCATATTGGGCTCCTTGTCGATATAGGGATATACCAAGCTGCATCCGTTTCGGCTCCAGCTTGTATTTTACCAGCATGGTCATGATCTCCGCCAGCCGAAAAGGGCGATGTACCATGTAAAAATGTCCGCCGGGCTTTAACAGTTTTGCTGTCCTGCTGACCACATCCTCCAGCGTGCAGAGCACTTCGTGTCTGGCGATTGCTTTTGGTTCCTCCGGGTTCGTCAATCCATGCTGTCCGATCATATACGGAGGATTACAGGTAATACAGTCAAAGGAAGCAGCCGGGAAAATCTGGTCTGCTTCCTTGATGTCTCCTGTCACGATGTCAATGCGATCCTGCAGGTCATTCAGTGCCACGCTGCGTCTCGCCATATCTGCGCTCTCCTCCTGGATTTCCAGTCCGGTGAGATGAGAACAGTGGTATTTTGCCTCCATCAGAAGCGGGATGATCCCGGTGCCTGTGCCAGGTCAAACATCGTATCCTTTTTCTCTGGCATGGGCAAATCCTGTCAGAAGCACCGCATCCATACCGAAACAAAATTTCTCCGGATTCTGTATGATCTGATAACCGTTCCGCTGAAGGTCATCGATCCGCTCTTTTTCCTTCAGTTCAACCTTCATTCGTATTCTCCGGTTTTCTTCCGTTACCATTATTACCGTTATTCCCGTCTCTTCTGCCGCCGTGTCTCGGTCTTCTGCGGAAGAATTGTCCCGCTGGGATCTGCGCTCGCCTTCCTGACTGTTACCGCCTTCCTGTTGTATCTGACTGCCTGAACGGGACTGCTCATTGCCGTTCTCCCTTACCTGATCCGGACGGTTCTGGGGACGGTTCTCGCGGCGTCTGTCACCACGATTATTGTCCCTGCGGTTCTCATTTCTGCTGCCATTGTCACCACCACGGTTGTCATTGCGGTTCTGATGCTCGCCGTTACGGTTATTTTCCCCGCGGTTATTATTTCTGCGGTTGTCGTCCCTGCGTCCGTCGCGTCTGCGGTTTTCTCCACGGTTGTCACCACGATTCTCTCCGTCAGTTCTCTGCTCTCTGCGGTCCTGACGCTGCTCCGCACGTTTTTCTGCGCGTTCTTCCGCTTCTTCCTTCTCCTCGATCTCCTCTAACTTCTCGAGTTCCTTCTGTTCTTCCTTAGACAGTTCCTGACCGCCCTTTTTGCCGCGGCGTCTCTTGAATTGTAACGTGTCTGCCTCGTACTCCTTCAGTTCCTTCTCGTCGCCGACTTCTACCAGCACCTTGACCAGCTGGCGCAGTACGTTGACGCTCTGTACCTCGCCGTGCAGTCCGTCCGCCGTCTGGACATAGTCACCCACACTGGGAAGCTTGCGGTTCAGTTCCTCGTAAGTGTCTTCCTCATTTTTCAGACAGCACATCAGTCTGCCGCAGACTCCGGAGATCTTCGTCGGATTCAGGGACAGATTCTGCTCCTTCGCCATCTTGATGGATACCGGTACGAAATCCGACAGATAGCTGTGGCAGCACAGAGGCCTTCCACAGATGCCGATACCACCGCGGATCTTTGTCTCATCACGGACACCAATCTGACGCAGCTCGATACGGGTCTTGAACACACTTGCCAGATCCTTTACCAGTTCACGGAAGTCGATACGTCCGTCTGCTGTAAAATAGAATAATACCTTATTGTTATCAAACGTATACTCCGCATCGATCAGCTTCATTTCCAGACCATGCTTTAAAATCTTCTCTTTACAGATCTTGAAGGCTTCCTTTTCTTTTTTTCTTTGTTGGCAGCCTCCTGCTCGATATCTCTCTCTCCGGCGATCCGCATCACAGGCTTCAGCGGCTGGATCACCTTGTCATCCTCCACTTCATGCACTCCCGCAACGACCGTGCCGAACTCAATACCTCTGGCGGTCTCCACGATCACGTGGTCGCCTCTCTTTATCTCAAGCTGCAGCGGATCGAAGAAATATACCTTGCCCGCTGTACGAAATCTTACACCAATTACTTTTGTCATATCTATCTACCTCACTGATGCCGTTGGCATCTTCATTTAAAATAATATGTAACTATTCAGAGCCAAGGCAATTTTCATAAATTTGCGAGGAATGCCGAATAATTACGATAACGTTAAAAATAACAGTTGCCTGCGCAAAATGCGCCTGCAACTGCTATTTTAGCATATCTTTGGAGAAATGACTACTGTAATATTATCGCTATATTTTGTCGCTTTTATATGTGTATGACAATTATTTATATTTTAGCATTGCTTTCCATCTGTATGGAAAATCCAAGTGCTTATTTGATATATATTTTTTATAGTTATTCACAAGTTTTACAAGTGGTTTCCATACGTTTTCATTCCACTTCTGATGATTTGGATACATAAGTTTTAACATATAAAGTTGTGCAAACAGTCGCCTTGTTGGAATATATTTCTCTGATGACGGCATTTTGGGGATTGCCGGAAATATCCAGTAATACAGTCTTGAATAATGTGCACACTTATTTCTAAGATCATTGAGACATCGCATCCAACTGTCAAGTGTTTGGTAGTTAATACTATAAAGATTTGCCGCAATAGCTGCCTTATCATTATTTTTCATTCCCCTGTAAAAATATGATAATGTGCCAAACGAGAAAAATTCAATAATTACCCATATTGGAAAATGTCCGTTATATTTCTTCATATGATGCTGGACAACTGTTGTCCTTGCATTCTCTTTTATGCAAGAATTAATCCTTTTTGTGAAGGCAATATGGTCATGTTTATTATTATAATTACAAGCATCCATATATCCTTCCTCTCCATACTTATGTGCATGATAAGATGCTAATTGTCAGCGAAAATAAACTTCTATTTCATCCACTACTCCGGCTATAAGATTTCGTAATTGCTCATCAAATTCATATATTGCCTGAAGTCTTTCAAATGTAATATTGGGAAATAATGAACCGTGTCCATTGATTTGAAATGGAAGAAAATATCCAGAAAAACGATAGTAGTTAACTTGCTTTAGAAATGTCTTTGCGCTTACATCATCTATAATAGCAATATTTTTGTTCTTTAGTATTGCTATTGCTGATCATATGTCTTCGGTTTTTAATAAGCACTCCTCCTCTTTAGAAAAAATGTGCCCCCATTTGACACTTCTATGAGAGGTGTGGGGGCTTCTGGTAATATTATTATATCCAAAATCATGGAAATTGCAACTGAAAAATTATAGTTTGACTCTTTTTTTAACGCGGATTATTATGATATTTCCATATATAGTCTGGGCACCACTTGGGTCTATGCTTTTGGTATAATGACAATGCAAGTTTCTGATATAATTCCTCACACTGATATTCTTTTGGAAGTTCATCAATGTGCTTTATTGTATAGTTTGCGTTTTTTTTTTCTGCAATTTCAATAAAATATCGCCTTATATGCGTCTGTTCTTTCATTCTTGCCAAATATGGTGCATTTTTTATTATTGCTAATTCGCCACAACTTTTCACATATTTTTGCAGCAAGTCATACGTAAAGTACTTTGCAGGATAATATTTCAAAAAATCATCATCCAATTTATTCATAAGTTGTTCTCTTATTATCCTATCTTTAAACATGCTATCCGGTACCAGTGACATAAACAGTTCAATCTCCTCATCCTTTGCACGGCACAATGGAAACACCTTTCCGCCCCAGTTTTCATAGCTAATATACGGAAATAAATTTCTTTTATTTCTCCCAAGTATTATTTTCCGTAACATTTTTCTGTTACATCTTCTCTCCGTAACAGTAATATATTTTTCCAGTTATCCTCTATTAGATTATACCCACTTATCTCATTACTTTTAAATTCAATTTTTGAGGCCACAAGTGTATTGTCCCATTCGCGAAGCAAATTTGCTGAGAACAATCGTTGTACCTGATTTACTCTTCTAGAAACAGCATATAAGCTTTTTCTTTTCTGTCTATAAAAATCATTTTGTCAATATATTCTGACAAGTTTTGCTGCGGTTGACATATCAATGCATTCTCTTTCTGTAACACTCTAATATCTTTTTCTGTTCCTCAATTTGCTCGGCTGTGGTTATTTGTTCACTAAGTCTTTCCTTATTAATCGATTCTAATAGTTTGTCAAATGATGCAAACTGTTTTGCAACTCAAATACAGGAGAATAGTAGTAGGTTAACTTACCATCATATGGATTTACCATGATATGATTATAATAATTCACATCTACAATACATCCATGTATTGTGCCGTTAAAGCCAAGTCGTTTTACTTCTGACGCTATTCTTTCTTGTACCAATCTATATGGCTTTAATCCTTCATAAAATGACTTTACCATAGATAAAAATGTCTCATTATAATAATCCATGCTATTTATCGTACTGACCTGCTTAACCATTCCTCCTACACACATTTTGACTCCTTTTTGTGTCTTTACAAAAAAACCATAGTATCCGTCATGTTTTATCAGGTATAAGCCGGCATCTTTTTGCTTTTAAAATATTGTTTATGAGCTTAGGCTCATTCAATCTCTCTCCAATATATCTATAATAAAGCACATATTCCTCTATACTAATTTTGTGGCATCCATCCGTATATCTAATGAAAGGATCATACACGCACCCCAAACTACATAATTTCATTTGAATATTTCCCGTATATCCTATCTGATTATCCGCAAAAATTGTCCTATATTTATCACGAACATATCTGTTGTGATGATCATGCCCATAAAATATATACATTGGGAATCTTACTCTCCTTCTTTTAACCAATCATTTACAGGGCAATGGCTTATTACAATCAACGGCAAGTGCATTTTTTTGCTTTTAAAAGATATTTTTTGTATATTGAATAAAATATTTCTGACTCTTTAATCTCTTCATCCCTGTTGTTTATTAAATCCTTCGAATAGCACAAGTTCGAAGTGTTATACATTTCATTATATTTGGAGAAACCAGTTCCTCCAAATATAAGACACTTGAACACTACGTTTATCTATATAATCATATTTCATAAAACCATCATTAATAAGAAGGTGAATCCCATGCTTTGCAGAAAGTTTCATATACTGTTCATAGCACTCTTGCCTTGTAGAATAAGCAGACAATTCGTGATTTCCCAACACATATAACACTTTTTCCATAGATGGAATCTCTTTATTAAGACACGAGAAAAAATATCAACTATCGCTATGTCATCAGCTATATCTCCATCAATAATAATGTAGTCAAAATATCCCCTTTTTGCTCTGTCCTTGTTTTCTCCAAAAATATCAATTACCAATTTTCGAATTGCCGGAGGCAAAGATCTTTTCTTTATAGTTTCAAACCCTTCAATGTGAAATTCTAGATGAATATCCGAAATGTAAAAAATATTCAAACTATCCCAAATATTTTTTTACAGGAAATTGTATTTCATTCTGCCACAGCGAAACATCATTCATTCACCAGTTCCTCCGTTTGTACTATAGCGCTACTATTCTTCCTTCTTGTAAGAAATTAACTTAATTGTAGCGTCGTGAAATACCAGAATCAATAGGAAATCTTTCGTAGATATATAGTTAGAAACTAATACTGCCTGACATGCTTTTTCCAGTAGAAAAATTTGTATACAAAAATTACCAAAAAAGCGGCCTCCTTTACAGTTAGCCGCTTTCTAATATTATCATTAGGATCTGAGTTCCACGCCCAGCTTGTTGTTCAGATTCTTCAAGATCTTCTTCACGTAGCCGTCCACTGCCTCTGTGGTGAATTCTTCCTCCTTCGGGGCAAAGGTTACGGTGAAGGCCATGGACTTCTTCTCGGGTCCCACCTGTAATCCCTCATAGACATCGAAGAGTTCTACGGACTCTACGAAGCTGCTGGCTTCTGCGATGGCCTTCTCTACCTCGCCACAGGTAACGGACTTGCTCATTACCAGTGCCAGGTCTCTGGTCTCCTTGGCGAACCTGGAGATCGGTGTGAAAGCAGGAACCTTGCCGTATACGGGACGCAGGGCTTTCAGGTCGATCTCTGCGATGTATGCGGACTCACGCATATCTTCTTCCTTCTGGATCTCGTAGGTCAGCTGCCCTAAGTAGCCGATCTCTTCGCCGTTGTACAGGATTTTTGCGGTACGGTAAGGATGCAAGAAAGTCTTCTTGTCCTCTACATATTCGAAATCAATGAACAGTGTCTCTGCTACCGTGTCTACCAGACCTTTCAGGGTGAAGAAGCTCTCTTCCTTACCCCAGATACCGATGCAGATGGTCTCTCTCTCATCGGGATACTCGGTCAGAGGCAGATCCTTAGGGATGAATTTATTGCCGATCTCGTATACTCTGCCTTCCAGACAGCCGTTTTTCTGATTACGGGCGATGGCATGAATCATCTGAGGTGCCAAAGTGGTACGCCTCAGGGACAGATCCTCGTTGATCGGGTTGATCAGGCGGATCGCATGTCTCTCCGGTGCATCCTCGGGCAGGCCTAACAGGTTCAGATCGGAAGGGGAGAAGAAGGAGTAATGTACGCCCTCAAATGCGCCCTGTGCACACAATGCTCTCTTGATCTTAAGCTCGGTCTTCTGTTTGGTATTCATGCCGCCGCTGGTGACAGCTGCGGCCGCGAGAAAGGTCGGTGTTACGTGGTCGTAACCGTACATACGGATCACTTCCTCTGCAATATCGGGATAGGATTCCATATCTTCACGATATGCGGGTACCTGAATGGTCAGTTCGTCACCGTTAATTACGGGCTGGAAGTTCAGGGATTTTAAGATTCTCTCAATATCAGCGGTAGGTACTTCAATACCCAGTACACCATTTACTTTCTTGATGCTTGCCTTCATCTCGGCAGGCTCGATGGAGTTGCCGGTGCTGACTTCTACGTGAGTAGAGGATACTTTACCGCAGCCCAGTTCCTCGATCAAATGCAGTGCTCTCTTGCTTGCCATAACGGTAGCATACTCATCCACACCCTTGGCATATCTCTGGGAGGAATCGGAAGACTGTCCCAGTGCTCTGGAGCTCTTGCGGATATTGTCTCTTGCAAATTTTGCGGACTCGAAGATGACAGCCTCTGTGGTATCGCGGATCTCGGAATTTAAGCCGCCCATGATACCTGCCAGTGCTACGGGCTTTACGCCATCGCAGATGACGAGGTTGTTTTCGTTTAATTCAAACTCTTTTTCATCCAAAGTCACAATCTTCTCTTTGTCATGGGCACGTCTTACATGAATGGCATTGCCTTCAATGTAAGAAGAATCAAATGCGTGCATAGGCTGACCCAGCTCTTTTAAGATGTAGTTCGTGATATCTACCACGTTGGAGATAGATCCGATGCCTACCAGTGCCAGACGTCTCTTCATCCATGCGGGGATTCGCCGATTTTCACATCAGTTACATAGTGTGCAATATATCTTGGGCACAGATCCGGAGCATCCACAGTTACGGTGAAACCGTCCTTGGTAACGCCGCTCTCTGTGTAATCCAGTGCCGGAGTCTTCACGGGTTTGTTCAGGATCGCCGCTACTTCTCTGGCAATACCGAAGATGCTCTCACAGTCCGGTCTGTTGGCGGTAATGGCAATGTCAAAGATCCAGTCATCCAACTGTAACAGAGGCTTTACGTCCGCACCGATCTCGGCGTCGTCCGGCAGTACCAGCAATCCGTTGTAGCCAGCGCCGGGGTACAGATCCTCGTTCAGTCCCAGCTCAGTACCGGAACACAGCATACCGCAGGACTCATAGCCACGAAGCTTGCTTTTTTGATCTTCATGGTACCTTCGATGGTCACATGATCTTTTGCGGTAGCGTATACCTGCGCACCTTCCAGTGCTACGGGGTATTTGCCGCCTGCATGTACGTTGTCCGCACCACAGCAGATCTGCAGGGGTTCTGCGCCGCCTACGTTTACCTTACATACATGTAAGTGGGTCTCCGGGATGGGTTCACACTCTTCTACCAGACCTACGACCACACCACTGATATCCTTGCCTACTTCATAGGATTCCTCTACCTCAAATCCGCAGGAAAATAACTTTTCCTCCAGTTCCTTGGCTTCTACATCAATATCTACATATTCTTTTAACCAACTAAGTGGTACTAACATATCTTTTACCTCCTTCGGCGTCGTCTTTTACGACGTCCTCTCGTACTATTCCTTGCATTGCTACTGTTCTAAAATCATATTTCCGTGATCTTAGTCATCATTGATCTGATCCAGTACTCTCATATCAGATTGATATAACAGTTTGATATTGTTAATACCGTACTTTAACATTGCCAGACGCTCAATACCGATACCGAATGCCAGTCCGCTGTACTCCTCGGAGTCAATGCCGCAGTTCTCCAGCACCTTCTTATTTACAATACCTGCACCCAGTACTTCGATCCAGCCGGTACCCTTGCACAGACGACAGCCACAGCCTCCGCAGGCCAAGCAGCTGACATCCACCTCTACGGAAGGCTCGGTGAACGGGAAGTAAGAAGGACGCAGTCTTGTGGTGGTACCTTCACCGAAGATTTTCTGTACCAGTACTTCCAGCATACCCTTCAGGTCGCACAGAGTGATGGTCTTGTCTACTACGAGACCTTCCATCTGGGTAAACATGGGAGAATGGGTCGCATCATCATCGGAACGGAATACTTTACAGGGGCTCAGGATCTTGATGGGAGGCTTCTGGCTCTCCATAACGTGTACCTGACCTGCAGAGGTCTGGGTTCTAAGCAGGAATTCCGGAGACAGGTAGAAGGTATCCTGCATGTCTCTTGCGGGGTGATCCTGCGGGGTATTCAGTGCGGTGAAGTTGTAATAATCGGTCTCGATCTCAGTACCTTCATATACGCTGAAGCCCATGGATGCGAAGATGTCGATTAACTGGTTACGCACCTGAGTTACGGGATGCAGATTACCGGTCTTACGGCTCTTTGCCGGCATGGAGATATCGATCTTCTCGCTCTCGTAGCGCAGCTCCATCTCTTTTTCTTTTAACTTCGTGTTCAACTCATCGAAATGCTCGCTGGCCCAGTTCTTCAGTTCATTGACTTTCTTACCGAAGTCAGCTTTCTCTTCCTTGGGTACGGAACCCATCTGCTTCATCAGACCGCCGATAATACCGTTCTTGTCCAAAATGGTTCTTGTACTCGTAGACACCCTTGGTATTCTCAATCTTTTCCAGTTGTTCCCGGATGTCGGCTTTGATCTGTTCGACTTTTTCATTCAATTCGTTTAAATCTGCCATCTTACTCCTCATTTCTGTGTGAATGATTCACACGTATTTTTACTCCTTGTGCCTGGGGAAATTTATATACAAGTTACAAAAACCGCGCATACAAATTCACCCCATTGGGACGAATTCATATCCGCGGTACCACCCAAATTCCTTATGTGAAAAATGAAAATTATTTTTACATTCACGATAAGACTCTTAACTCACGTAACGAGTGAGGAAACGTCATACCCTACCAAATCCATGCTCTCTGCTCTCGAATTCTTCCGGTATGCGGCTCGCATGGGAATTTCGATTCTGCTTGAACCTCAGGAAGCTTTTCAGCCGGTGGGCTTCCCTCTCTGTCAGGAAAATAGAACCTTACTGTGCACGTTCATTGCCTTTACCTTGATATGATAATACCGAAATAGCGGAAATGTCAAGGTTTTTAACTCTCAAATCTCAGTATAATACTTCATCTTTTTCATATCACTAACTCTACCTTATTAGATAATCGTTTGAAATAAATAAAAGAATACTTCTCCTAAAGTCTGGCAGAAGAACTCTTTAAGAGAAGTATTTCCTTTTAAATTACATTTTATAAAAGTTCAAGGCTAACCTTCTATTTCGTTAATAGGTATTTTTAACAAAAAAATGTTCCTGAGAGTTCTCACAGGCAATATAAATCAAATTCTTTTGCGAATCCACAAATCCATGCGGATAAAAGAACGGTTCATCAACCTTTGTCAATGGGATTTTTTATTCCATGTCCTTGTTCCATCACTACTTACCCACATTTCCAATGGTTTTCTTTTGTTCCAGTCGCAAAATTCCTGACACATGGTAGGATTATGTATTAATAATATGTTATTTCCTGATTTCAGCAAGGTAATTTTTGATGCTGGATTTGGAATATCTGTTTTTTCCGGTTTGCTCCATGTTTTCCCGTAATCATCACTAAAAGAACGATAAAGATATCCCGTGAATTCTGCCCTCATAAGCATAACCAGCTTACCGTTTTCATACTCCGCAATATTATTTTCCCAAAGCGGTGTCTGTGCCTTCAAGTATCCTTCTATGTGAAAGCTTTTGCCATTGTCTTCTGTTCGCAGCACGCCGCATCGAAATGGCCAATTTTCATCAATACCATCATTTGGTACGGAATGAAGTTTCCAATCCCATGCTCCACAGCATTCCTGCCAATATATCGGAAATACCCATGCTCCATTGCTAAGCACAATTCCTTGTCTGACACTTCCACTTATAATTCCATTCGGAAGAGACTGTGGCTCTGACCAGGTTTCTCCGTTATCTATGCTAAAAGAACGATATAAAATCAGCTCTCTATATCTTGACGGAGCATAATACGTCATCAAAAAAGAGGCACACTGTATTGTCGTGGCAAAACAGTTCTGTTGCCCACACGGCACGTTCACTATGTTGAAAAAATTATTTCCGGTGCACTCCATGTACAGCCATCATCTTTGCTTCGGCTGATAATTACCAGATTTTGATTCGCCGGTTCTGTCTTACCTCCACTTAAGCAGACACATACTAAATCACCGTTTGGCATGCGCCTCAAAAAGAGGTTCTCTTGCATACTCAAAGTCTGGTTTTGCTCTCAATATTAAATTAGCCGTGTAATTAAAAGGGTCTCTATTATTTGTCATATCTCTCTATTCCTTTACCGCACCTACAGTAATACCTTTTGTGAAGTACTTCTGAAAAAACGGAAAAACAATGATAACCGGTAATGCACCGATAAATGCCATTGCCATCCTAACCGTTCCTGACGGCACATTCGCTATAATGGAATTAACATCTGATGTAGCTGACATATTTTGTGAAAGGAACTGTAGGTCTGTCATTATTTTATTTAAAAATTTTGTAAGGTATAATAATTAACATCCGTAACAAACAGCAATCCATTATACCAGTCATTCCAATAGCCAACTCCAACCAGAAGTCCTATAGTAGCTAAAACAGGTTTTGATATCGGCAGTACAACATTTCGAAAAATAGATATTTCTCCCGCTCCATCAATACGTGCCGCTTCCAACAGCACTTCCGGAATGTTTTCATTAAAAATGTTCTTACCAGTAATACATTAAAACCATTCACCAATAAATGGGGAAAGAGTAATGCCCACATTGTATTTTTAATATGGAAAATTTGTGTATACATCAAATATGTTGGCACCATTCCACCATTAAACAACATTGTAAAAAAACAAAAAGCATGATCAGCTTTCGTCCAACCAGTTCTTTACGTGAAATGGTATATGCCAAAAGTACGGTTACCATTATCCCTAAAGCAGTCCCCATAAAAGTAACTAAAATTGAATTTAGAAAGGATTTCGAAATTACCGTTCCTTGTTTAATCAGAAATTCATACGCTTCTAAACTCCATTTTTGGGGAAAATATGTATATCCGTATAAATTCAAAACATCATTATCTGTAAAGGATGCCACTGCCATCAAAACCACAGGAGCAATGCACATAAATGAAAAGATTCCTAGCACGACATATGCCACAATAATCACTATACTATTTCGTTCTTTTTGTTTCCTCATAACTCCACTCCTTTAGAACAAAGCATTTGAAGGACTAATTTTCCGAACCAGCAGATTAGTTAAAAACACCAGAATAAATCCAACAATTGATTGATATACTCCTGCTGCTGATGCCATTCCCACATCACCCAGCTGAATGAGAGATCGATACACATAGGTATCAATTGTGTTTGTCACGCTAAACAGTGCTCCGGAGTTCTGCGGAACCTGATAAAACAATCCGAAATCTGAATAGAACACTTTACCAACAGCAAGCAAAACCATCATTATAATTGTAGGTTTTAAAAATGGAAGGGTAATATACCAGATTTGCTTCATCTTTCCCGCACCATCTAATTCTGCTGCCTCATAATAATCCTTGCCGATTGAAATGACACTTGCATAATAAATAATTGCAAGAAATCCAAAATTCTTTAATGTATTTACAAATAAAAGAATAAAGGCCAATACTTCGGTTGACTATACCACTCAATGGTATTCATTCCCAGTTTGGTAAGAATTTGTGTATTGACAAATCCAAGATCATTTCCCAGAAAAGCATAAACCAGATATCCCACAATAATAATTGATAAAAGATATGGAAGTAATATGACTGTCTGGAAAAACTTAATGTGTATGCTGTTACGAATTTCATTCAGCAGTATAGCTATTGTAAGTGCAACCAGTGTATTCAACACTATAAATGCTAAATTATAAAGAAGTGTATTTCTGGTAATAATCAATGAAGTTGAAGTGCTAAATAAATATTTAAAATTGTTAACACCATTCCACGGACTTCCCCAAATACCATCTCTATAATTAAATTCTTTAAATGCAACCACAAGCCCAGTCATTGGTAAATAGTTATTTATCAATAAATATAAAATTCCCGGTAAGGCCATTAAATATAATGGCAGCTGCCGTTTCATTTTTTTCAGTTTTTGCTTTTTCATCAATAAATCACCTTCCTAATTTAGAGACAATAAGACACGGTTTATTTTATTAACAGATGTCGATACTGACGAAATCACAATAAACCGTGTCTTGCTTCCATACTGCTTACTTCTCAGCCACCCAACTGTCCAACTGTCTCTGTTTCTCTGCAATCACCTTTTCAATACCAGCCTCGCGCAGAGCCTGTATAAATTTAGGCAAATATTCTTCCGGATCTAATTCGCCATTTTCCAAACCAAGTCGATATTCTGCTAATACACTATCCAAAGCAGCAATTTCTGACTTAACTGAAGAGGAATCAAATATAAAACCAATTGCCTGCGACTGAATTGCATTGTCATTGAAAGCCTTCATCTCATCATAATAATTATCATTTTCTACTGTTTCCCATGCATAAGAAATAAGCTGATTACCAAACGACCATCCCTGGTTAAGCCCATATCCATCATTTTCAGAGGTAACACCTTCCGGGTAAGTAATTAAAGTGTTGGTACCTTTCACACGTTCTAATGTACACCCTCAATACCCCAATCAATAATATTAAGCACATCCGGATCTGAATACAGCAAATTCAGAAACTTTAATACAGGGATCTCATCTTCACATGTAATAGGAATAGCCATAACAACTCCATTAATGGAATCCGTTGTAGCAACGGCCTGTGACATACGCGCATCCAGGGTAGGAATCCCTGTTGAATTCTGTACATCTACATAGCCGCCCGGCTTTTTATCTCCCATGTAGGAGAATAGTCTTCCTGACTTATATAAGCCCATACCCGTATCCGGGTTGATAGAACCATCACTTAAAATCCAGCCCTTATTGTACCAATCACGAATATAATTCAGCGTATCTTTATACCATTCGGTTTCATACAAATTTACCAACTGATAGTCATTTTCGCCGCAATTCATCAGAACCCCATAGTAATCGCCCATCTTATCAAATGAAGCAAATCCGGATTCCAGTATACTTTTTCCATTATCCTGAGAAGACGTCATAACCATACCCGGTTCCTTCTCAGAAACAATTGCAAATAATTCCGCCAGATCATCTGTATTGGAAATATTTTCTCCCATTTCTACCAGGTCATATTTCTCCAGAATCTCTTTGTTCAAAGAAATTCCTCTTGCCTGTGCCATATCTTTATTTACCGGCAGACCGTATATTTTGTCCCCAACTGTTGATGCTTTCAGATAATCCCTAAAGCATTGACTACCCCAGGTGCATATTCCTGCAGTGTATCCTGTGCAATCGGCAGAAGCTTATTCTGATTAATCGCAGAAGTGAAATCACCACCAAACATAATATATAAATCTAACTTTTCATTACCAGAAACCATTAGGTTTATTTGCTGGTTATAAGTACCAAGGCTTAATGGCACGAGTTCTACCTCTACATTAATCTTTTTACGAGTCTGTTCATTTAAGGCCTCTTCAATCATGTCCATATCTTCCGGAATGAATAAATTGCAGAAAAATGCAAATGTTATCTTGTCCGGTTCTGTGCTTTGTTGCTCCGATGATTCTGACAACACTTCTTTGGTTGAATTTTTAGATGCCGTTTCTGTTTTTCCACAGCCTTGCAGCAACGACGAAAACGCCAACAAGGTAGCACACATAATAGCTACATATTTTTTTCTTTTTTCATTAATCTTCTCCTTTTCTTTATAATAGATTTTTAAACCTCTTTCATACCCTGTGCACATAATCTATCATACTTTCTTTCGTCATATCTGCCCTATTTTCGACTTTTTTATCCAATTTTTGACATTATGTACAAATAATATTCTAAATATGCTATATAATATATAGTGCTACATGTCAAAAATACCAAGCTTTAGAAATGAGGAAGAAACGATTATGAAAGGAACCTTAAAGCAGACTGTAAACAAATTTATTTTTCTTTTTGTAGTTCCACTAAATATTCTTTTAATCATAACCAATTCTTTTCTTTATGTTTTCCACCTATCGGCAAACAAAAATATCTACTGAAAATATGGTTAATTATTTTTTTAGACGATATTGATTCTCGTTTGAGTACGATTTCGTTCTTTCTCATAAAAACGGAACAGAGGATCTAGCTTTTCAAAGCATTGCTTATGATTATGTCGGCAGAGATTATGCATTGGAAAAAAATTCACTTATACCAAAATCTTAATTCAAAAATTGATCTTTGCCCGGAAATTGCCTATTTATTTATGTTTCATTCTGAAAACAACGAAATGGTCATCGTCCCTTCTTCAGAATATGTGTCGCATGGCAGTTATCAGGCAAAAGAGACTCTTTGCGAAATGTTGAAAAATCCTGAACAGTTTCTGAATGCTTCCTGGACATTAATTACACTGCAGGATCAACAGTTTTTGTTGCGCTTATTTAAATGTAATAACGCTTATCTTGGGGTCTGTGTACCGACAGATTCCATGATTCAAAAGTTAAAAATTACAGTTTTTCCAACACAGCTGTAACAATTGCACCAACCGGTACTTTTTACAGACAAAAATAGTATGCTTGATTTTTTTTCTCTTACGGTATTTTCAAATTACAGCTGATTCATCCACCGGAGATTTTTCAGTATTTTTATCTGCTGACATTCCATTACAGAATTATATTACTATTGTCTTATGTTGGATTACGACCTTTTTCTCACTATGTTTGCTATCTTTAATTCCAATAGCAAATACATATTTACAAAGAAATATATTAAACCCAATCCTTATATTTATCGAACATATGGATAGTATACGGGATAATGACTTTTCTTCCGAACTGACTGAAAATATGGGAAGCATGGAGATGGATCATATGGCAGCTTCTTTTAACACCATGATTCATAGAATACAGACAATGAAAATTGAGCTTTATGAAAAGAACTGCAGCGCACTCAACTGGATTTACAATGTCTGCAGCTTCAGTTAAGCCCTCATTTTTTTATAAATACATTAAATACCATTTATTTTCTCTCCATAAATGAAGAAAACTTGCAGTTACAGTCTCTTACCTTAGAATTTATGGAATATTTCCGGGCTGTATTTAAAAGCAGTTCATCCCTCATTCCTTTAAGAAAAGAACTGGAACAATGCTCGCATTATATTTCCATACAGCAGGTTCAAAAAGCGCAAAAGCCACAGGTACATTTCAATATTCCCGATTCATTGACTGGCTGTATGATTCCTCCGCTTACCATATTGACTTTTTGGAAAATTCAATAAAATATGCACATGAACAGCTCAAGCTCCTAAAACTAAATGTATCTGCCATACTTCAGCAAGAGGATGCTTCTTATTACCTTATACTTACGATAAGGGACAATGGGGTTGGCTTCCCCGATTCACTTTTGCAAGATATTGAAAATTATACACCGCCTTTTTCCATTGGAAACGAACATATTGGCTTGAAAAATCTTTTAAGCAGGTTCTACTATTTTTATGACGGTAATGCATTTATTCACCTGTGTAATCCGAAGACCGGCGGAGCCTGTGCAGAAGTAAAGATTCCAATTGAACTTTAGAAAGGATTTTGTTTATGATATTGCTTATGGTCGACGATGAACCAATAATCATTCAAACATTAGCTCGTTCTATTTCCATAGAATCATTAAATATTGAAAAAATACTCCTTGCTTATAGCGCAGAAGATGCAAAAAGATATTTTTAAATGAGCCCATGATTGACTTAGTTATGTGTGATATCGAAATGCCCCAAACAAATGGATTAGCCTTGCTTTCCTGGATTCGGGCTAATTATCCGCAAACAGGTTGTGTCTTTGTGACTAATTACAGTGTATTTCAATATGCCCAGGAAGCAATACGGCTTGGCTGCCTGGATTATATTCTAAAACCCATAACACCACAACAAATAACTGCATCTATTGAAAAATGTATTGACAAACTCCATCATCCAGATAAGGATCTTTATTTAAACCAATATTTGCAGAAAGAAAGTTTATGGCACGATATGCTTTTCTCCTATATTTCCGGTCATGAGTATATCTTACCGTCTCAGACCATGTTGGATATACTCTATTATCCGGTACTTTTATTATTGACCGCCAGCAATGTAATAATATTCAACAAGTTGCCGATTTACGTTATAACGTTCAAAAACAAATTTACACAGAAGTACAAACATTTAGTCCACATGCTGTTGTCTTTAGCTACCAGCTCCAAAACATTTTTTATCCTGTTTCCTTGCAAGGTACAATATATTGAGGAAGTAAAACAACAGATTAAAAATATGTATACAGCCCTCGTAAAAAATAGCCTTCCACTGCTATGTGTCACCGGATATAATGCCAAAATCCCCCGTGTTGCTGGGTGAGATGAAAGATATGCTCCAATTAGATCTACATGGTCCACAAAATATTTTTGAATTTGCTGAAGTTAATGAGAGCTTATTACCCAAAAAACAGTTCGCTTGTTTATGTAGTCCAAAATTACATTAAAGAGCATTTGGAACAGGAAATCTGCCGAAATACCGTTGCGGACTATATACATATGAACCCAGATTATCTTGATCGTCTTTTCAAAAAAGAATTTGGATTATCTGTCTCTCAATATATTAAGGAAAAGAAGATTGATTACGCCAAAATGCTATTACGCACCACAAATTTGAGTGTAAGTGAAATTGCACAACGTTTAGGTTATATTAATCTATCTCATTTTACAGCTTCATTTAAACAAATTACAAATATGACACCTGTTAACTATCGTAAAAAATATTAACTTCATCGGTAATTTCCTCTATTCATACCCTGAATATGAAAGCGAGGTACAACAATGAAACATATACACATTCCTGAAACAAATATCACTATACCAAGAATAGCTGCAAGTTTTGCTCCAGCCGGCAGTGATTACACCGACACACACAATTATTATCTGGTAGATGCATATCTGGAACTTGGTGGCACATTTTTAGATACTGCAAATGTATACGGTCGATGGTTTGAGCAAAGACTTCCGGTAAATGAATTGTGGTTGGGAAGATATTTTTCCGAAAGGCACAACCGGCACCACTTTATTCTGGATAGTAAAGGTGGCGCATTAAATCCTTGGGATAAATCCATCCCCCGAATTAATTCCGAGTGTCTGCGCCATGATTTGGAAAACAGCCTATCCAATCTTCATACGGACTATCTGGACTATTACTGGGTTCATGTTGATGATCCTGCTGTTCCTGCGGGTGAAATACTTGAAATTATGAATCAATTCAAAAAGAGGGAAAATTCGCTATTTTGGATGCTCTAACTGGAGTGCAGAGCGCATTCATGAAGCTATGCGTTACGCTGATGATAAAAAATCACCGGCTTTACAGCACATCAAACTATGAAGAATGTTGCGTATCCCAACATGCCCGCTGTTTTATATGATGGAATGACATATATTTCTTCTGAACTGGAACAATTACACACAAATAATCAATTCCCGTTATTTGCTTATACAGCAGCAGCCAGAGGTTATTTTTCACTTGCAGACCGGACAGACTTTCAAACCGCGCCGCAGTATCGATCCTGTCGGGAATTATTTGATAACAATAAGTCAAGGGAACGACTTACCGCTATTAAAAAGCTTGCCAAAGAAACCGGCTGGGATCTTACCCAAATTGTTCTGGCATACATTTATCAATTACCATATCCTTCTGTGCCGGTTATTGGTGTACAGTCACTGCGTGATATTGTTAATTGTCTAATAGCTATGGAATTACCAATTCCCACAGATTTCTTTGAAAAATAATCAGCAAGGAGGTTCATCATGAATAAACCTACTTCCCCTGTTATTTTAGCTATTGGAGCACATGTGGAGATATGGAATTAACTGCCGGGGGACTTTTATCTACCTGTGCAATGCAAAATTGGACTCCGGTTATTATTTCCTTAACTACAAGTGAAAAAAGTGCCAGTGCCACAGATGATTTAGACAAATTTATAGAAATGAAAAGGCGTGAGGCTACTTCTTTTGTTACTGAATTACATGGTCAAAGCATAATATATGATATTCCCTGATGGTTCCTTGTTCCAACAGATTCCTTATGCCTTGACCTTTGTGCCTTGATCCGCAAGCTGAAACCGCAGATTTTAATAACCCATTATCAAAGCACACACAAAGATCATATGGCTTGCCATACTATTGTTAATAATGCTGTTTTTTATGCATCCTTACCAGCTATCAAATGTGAGTATCCAGCTTACAACGTACCAGCATTTTATTACACAGAAAACTGGGAAGATTGTAGTTCCTTCCGGCCGCAAACCTTTTTGACATAAGCGAAGGTTTTTCTCTATGGCAAAAGGCACTTGAGCAGGAGCAAAGTGTACAAAATTGTCCTTTTATGCCAATTGTAGAATATTATCGACTTAAAGCAAGAACCAATGGCATTCTTATGAATTGTGAATATGCTGAAGTTTTTATGAAGGCAGAAAATATTCGTTCGTTAAATAAAGGGAATTTTATGATTTTTCCCCGATGCCGCATTGACCGACGGCACATGCTGAGAAGCAAACACCGATTTAATTCCGGTAAATTAGCTCTCCGGGTGTGCCGCGCTGGCATCCGCCGCCATCTGCCAAAGTTCCTCCGCTCCGTACTTATTCCAGTTCGGATAGACACCGTAGACGATTTCGTATTTTCCGGCTGCAATGCTGTTTCTGCGGTTTATTTTCCGGTTCCGTTTTTTCCAGATCCGAATCGCAACAGATAGCAAATAGCTTTTTCGGGAAAGTGTCCTGAGATTTCAACCGGTCATTTTTTCAAAAAATAGAAAGTGAAGCGTAAATTTCACTTTCTACTTATTCCTGTCTTTCTGTTAACCGTTCTCCTTGATCTCCAGCATCAAAAGTTCCATGGTCAGATCAAAGTTTACATTAGCATCCAGACGTCTCTTGGCCTTATCCAGGGCTTCGATAACTTCCTCGATTCCTTCATAGCTGCTGCGCTGGGCGACACGGCGGATGGCACTGATCTCTTCACGGAAAACGAGATGGTTCACATCACTGGTTGCCTTGAACAGGAGCACATCCCGGTACCAGATGGCGATCAGATCCAGATAATCATTGATCTGCAGCTTATATTCCGTAATCTTTTTGATCGCTGCGGTGATTTCACTCAGATCCATATCCTGAATATATTTCAATAGCGACAACGCTTCATTCTTAATATTATCGAAGTCCTCACTGGACGCCAGGGATTTCGCCTTGCCGATGTTTCCTCTGGCAAATGCTACGCAGACCTCTGCTTTATAATCCGGCACCTGCAGCTGATGCATGAGATAATTACGCACCAGTTCATCGGCTACCGGCTTCATGTTCAGTACCACACAACGGCTGAGGATCGTCGGCAGCAGAGAATTCACGTTAGAAGTCAACAGCATGATCACTGCATACTCAGGCGGCTCCTCCAGCGTTTTCAGGATTGCATTCTGCGCCTGGGAAGTCATCTTCTCCGCCTCGTTCATAATATAGATCTTATACGGGCTGCTGTAGGGCTTGATAGCGATATCATTATTGATCTGTGCACGAATATCATCTACGCTGATGGTATTGGGCTTCTCATGGCTGACATAGATAATATCCGGCTGGTTGTCCGACAGCGCCTGCTTACAGGAATGGCATTCCTGACAAGGCTCGGTTCCGCCCTTTTCACACTGCAGGGTCATGGCAAATACTCTGGCAATAAATTCTTTGCCGGAGGATTTTTCACCGTTGATGATATAAGCATGGGAAATCTTCTTCGCCGAAATGGCGTTCTGTAAATGCTCTTTAATCTGTTCCTGACCTATGATGTCATGAAATGTTGCCATTGGTATTCCCCTGTCCGTATCTTATTGTCTTTTTGGTCCTGCTTTTATCGTACTGCCTTCTTGCGAATCACGCAAGCGTTTCCTGTATTTTTCATCAGGTAAAGATATCCAATAACAGTCCCCGGATCTCCCCGATCTTGTTCAGGATCGCCAGATTGTCTTTTTCATCCTTCATCAGTTCCTGTGCCAGCTGATCCAGATTCTCATCCACCAGCCGGATAATGCCGTACACACGGTGCCGTCCTCTCCGATCCAGGAAGTTCTCTCTGGAAAAAGAATGGGATCTGGTCACCACTTCATTGAGAAATTCCTTGACCAGCCCACGGTAATGTCGCATATCCTTCACATCCCGTTTCTTGGCCAGCTTTTCGCCCTCTGTGGTGATCTCCGCCATCAGGTTCGTCAGTCGCTCCTGAAGTTCTGCTTCCTCCACATGGCTCGCCAGCATGAATTTGAAGCTGCCATCCGTGGGCGCTGTGTTCTGTACCTGCTCCACGGAAGCCGGCTGCTGTATCTGATTTACTCTCATTTCCATACGCCCACCTCTTTTCCTCTGTTTACCGGCTATATTCCGGCATTTTTCTTCTCTCTTATCAGTATTTCGGCTATATTCCGGCTTCTTTTAAGTACTTTGTAATATCTTTCAGACATTTTGTCAGATCTGTATTCTCGAATCTGTCCCGGATCCCTGCTGCCGCCAGCTTTTCTTCGGAGAAATCTGCGCTGTCCGCCAGAAATCTGCGACACATCTCTTCGTACTTCGGCTTCTCCTGTCGCAGTTCCCTGTCCAGTGCCCGCTGCAGGCGTACACCGTCATCCAGCTCAATATAGACCGGCAAAATAGCTTCTGTTCCGAAATAAGCAATCATTTTCTCATAGGCTTCCAGTGTTCCGATCATGAGATAGTTCTGTTCTGACAGATCAATCTGCCCATCATCCACTGTAAAATACCGCCAGATGCCATAGACCGTATTATATGCCCTGTCTTCAATGACCTTTCCCTGTGCCTTTAATGCTTGAAAACCGGCTTCATCCGTAAAAAATATTCCACACCATTCTCTTCTCCTGCACGGATCGGTCTTGTCGTATAAGGCACGATGGTTCTCAGATCCATCGTGCCCTCTTTCATCAGTTCTTTAAAAACAGTATCTTTCCCCGAGGAACTTTTCCCCATGAGATATACAATTTTTCCCATATCTGCGTTCTCGTTTTCCCGCTCCTGTTTCGGCTGTTTGACCGCCGTACAGTACGTTTTTATTCTACTTCCACCACGTGGATCATATCGGTCTTACCTACCACGCCCAGAGGTACACCTGCGGTGATGACAACCGTATCCCCGGTTTTCACCAGACCTGCCTGCTTTGCCTTGAATACCGCTTCCTCGAACAGAGCATCCGTGGTCCGCTCCTTCTGGATCATGACAGGTTTTACACCCCACAGCAGATTTAACTGGCGGTATACCTTCTCATCCAATGTACAGCCGATGATCTGGCATCCGGGCTTATAACGTGCGATCATATTCGCGGTAAATCCGGACATGGTGACAGTGATGATGGCTGCTGCCTTCAGGTCAGATGCCACGCTACAGGTTGCATAAGAGATTGCCGTGGTAATATCCGGAGTCTCCTGTCTGTCTTCCTTGACTCTCTGCATTCTTCCGCGGTAGTCAATATCCTGCTCTGCTCTCTCCGCAATGCGGGACATAGTCTTAACAGCCTCTACCGGATACAGACCGGCTGCGCTCTCGCCGGAAAGCATGATGGCTGTGGTTCCGTCATAGATCGCATTGGCAATATCTGTTGCCTCAGCTCTGGTCGGACGTGGATTCTTGATCATGGACTCCAACATCTGGGTCGCAGTGATTACATGCTTGCCCTGTGCCACTGCCATCTTGATCATCTTCTTCTGCAGAATAGGTACTTCTTCCAGAGGAATTTCTACACCCATGTCACCACGTGCTACCATGATACCGTCTGCCACGTTAATGATCTCTTCCAGATTCTGGATTCCCTGCATGTTCTCGATCTTGGCGATGATCTTGATCTTGCTGCCTCTGTCCTCTACGATCTTGCGCACTTCCTGAATATCTTCCCTGGTTCTGACAAAGGAAGCTGCGATAAAGTCAAATCCGTGCTCTACACCAAACACAATATCTGCCAGATCCACCTCACTGATATAAGGCATGGACAGAATCGCTCCCGGTACATTGACACCCTTATGATTCGATACAAAACCGCCGTTTATGACCTTACATACAATGTCTTCTCCTTTGATCTCTTCTACCGTCATCTCGATCAGACCGTCATCGATCAGGATCGTTGTCCCGACATTGATGTCATTTTTCAGATTTTTGTAGGAAATAGTGGCTCTTTCCGCTGTTCCCATGATTTCTTCCGTTGTCAGGACAAACTGCTGACCGGATACCAGCTCTACCTTACCGCCCTCAAAATCACGCAGACGAATCTCCGGTCCTTTGGTATCCAACAGAGTTGCTACCGGCAATCCCAGTTCTTTTCGTACTTTCAGTACTCTGTTGTATTTAACCAGCTGTTCCTTATGGCTTCCATGGGAAAAGTTAAAACGTGCCACGTTCATGCCCGCAAGCATCAATTCTCTTAATTTCTCCTCGCTCTCACTGGCCGGACCGATGGTGCAAATAATTTTGGTTTTTTTCTCATACAGGCTAAATCCTTTCTGCTGCTATTTTTTGACTACGGTAATGCAATATTCGTCTTTTTCGGTGACTCCCTGTACCTTCAGACCCTTTCTGAAATACTCCGCAAGCTTTCGGCAATGGATCTCTTCGATCTGTTCTCCCGGTACCAGCACCGGAATTCCGGGAGGATACAGATTCACAAAATCTCCTGCAATCCTGCCTGCAGCCTGTGCCAGAGGAATCTCCTCTTTTTTCGGCATCCCATGCATCCGCAAGAGACAAACTGACTTCCGGCTGCATGTGATAGAGAGATGTCTCTCTGGAATCTCCGCCTTCCGTCTGTGGCTGCGTCTGCCACTTTCCCGAAGATATGTCACGATCGATGGCAAGCAATGCATCCGTCATTCTTGTGTATGCCTCGTCACTGTCTCCTATGGTGAACATCGCAAGACAATGATCTGCAGCTGCCATTTCCAACTGCAAGTGGTACTCCTCTAATAGAATATCATAAATCTGCTGTCCTGACAAACCTGCCTTTGCAGATAATATCACCAGTTTTCCGATATCCTGTCTGGCATCCAGCGGCAAGAAATGAAGGTTCCTGCATTCTGACAGTTCTGTCAGTATTCTCAGATAATTCACCTGCAACCGGGCAAACAGATAATCTCCCTGCTCCTTTACCAGCTGTAGTGCATTGTCAATTCCTGCCATTAGTACATAGGATGGACTACTGGACTGATAAATATGCAAAAACCTACGCAAACGCTCTCTGTCGACCAGTCTTCCGTTGACATGAAGCAACGCGCTCTGTGTCAGTGCCGGCAAAGTCTTATGAACACTGTGGATCACCAGATCCGCGCCACACTGGCAGCTGTTCTTCGCAAATCCTTCCGCCAGTCCCAGATGAGCACCATGGGCTTCATCCACGATCAGAGGAATTCCTTTACTATGTACCAGCTTTGCGATCGTCTCTATATCTGCGATCCTGCCTTCATAAGTGGGTGACACCAGAAATACCGCATCCGGAACAGGCTCCCGGCTGAGTGCCTCTGCGATCTGTTCCGGAGTTACCGCATCATAAATATCATACTCCTCCATCATTTCCGGATACAGATAAGAAACTGTTAAATTTCTCAGATATGCCGCATGATACGCAGATTTATGGGCTCCTCTGGTCATAAGGATCCGCCCGCCCCTCGGAACCGCCGCACTGATTGCCGCCAGACCCCCGCAGGTACTTCCGTTGATAAGGTAAAAGCTCTCGTCTGCGCCGTACAGTCCGGCTGCCTCGTCCTGTAATCGTCTTAGGATTTCCTCTGGAGCATGTAGATTATCAAATCCATCAATCTCCGTGATGTCGATATCCATGATCTCCCGGGGGAATTCTCCACAAAGCAGTCTCTTATGTCCCGGCATATGATAAGGATAATAATCTGTCTTACTGTAGTCTTTTAATCTCTGGTATAATTCACCCAATTCCGTCATTCTCCTGTTTTGGGTTTCCACCCTTTTATTTTCCCTGCTCCTCTTCAATCTTCCGAAGCTTCTCGATCAGGGCTCCATGTCCCTTATGTACATGAAATGTCTCCATAAGCGAACACCATTTGTCTGCCATGGTGACAATCCAGGCTTCACGACACATGGGAACTGCGGAGATTGTTAGCGGCCACATATGTTTTTTTATAATATCTTTTTCCCTGGGGTGAGATGGTATTCCTTCTGTGCATTGTGAAGCGCTCTTCCCGGATGATAAAAAGCCATGCAGCTTATGGGGCTGATATGATCCGGCGTGTGCCAGTCGTACAGAAAGTAATCATGCAATAATGCCCCACGGATCAAATCCTTTTTTCACAGGAATATGCAGCTTCTCGCTGATGGCAAGACTATATTTTGCCACATTCATACTGTGATCACTGACTGTCATGTTACCGTGCTGTACATGTGACCGTGTGGAGCGAAAGTTCTTAGAACGCAGAATATCCGGTGCTACCGCCCGGATCTCCTGCCTTAACTGTCGTTCTCTTTCAAATCTCTTTCCACTTCTGCACTTTTTTTGCTGAACGCTGTTTCATAAAACTGCCTTCCTTCTCAATAACCCCTCATCTATAGCCACACTGATTCGCATTAATAGTAATAGCATACTACCGGGAAACCGGTAGATACATATTCATAAATAGCTGCCGCCATATTCAGTGGCAGATTGACACAACCGTGAGAGCCTGATGTCAGATAGATGGTTCCACCGAAGCTTCCTCTCCAGGTAGCATCATGCATTCCGACATTTCCGTTAAAAGGCATCCAGTAGTTTACCGGCGTCTCATAATCCGCACCGCGTAATACGGCATTTTTGTCTTATAGGTCAGTCCGAACACCGGGAGGGGTCATGCAGCCCGCTTTGCTCATATTACCGGATACAAAATCTGTCTCCAATACAATGCTTCCATTCTGGAACAGATAAAGATGCTGATTCGTCAGATCAATTTCCACGTAGGAATTACCGATATCGTCACTTCCCTTCTGTGCTCCCTTGCTGCTGTATACCGGTTCCTTGTCGATGTTTTCTCCCTTTTCAATAGAAGCTGTCAGTTCTTTGACCTCTTCCTCGCGGTCGGTCTTCCAGCCGTAAGCTCCGCTGGGCAAGGTAAGCTCGATTCCCTGAACTGTGGTCAACTTTCTCTTTTGCCATAGGTGTCATATTCTTTGGCCTGTTCTGCTACGAATTCCTCGATTGCTTCCTCGTCCAGTTGGGGATCCTTGTTATCCGTCTGGATCCACTCATGGATCGTATCTCCGTCTACGACAACCTTATTGCCGTTCCAGTCATAGGTGATCTGTGCGCTGACCCATTTATTCATGGTATCACAGGCTTTTACCAGCGCTGCATCCTCTGCCGTTATTTTGGCAGTTTCATAACAGCCCTGCTCCTCCAGATCTACCGTGGTATCTCCCTGCATGATTGCTGTGGATACTACTTCTTCTACCAGGTTGTTGTTCAACTCTATTCCCATGGTCTCCGGAATGATTTCATAATTCTTGTTCTTCTCGGAATATTCACTGATATAAGCATCTTCCGGTGCAATCATATTTTTGTTCTGCAGTGCAGGCATCTGTGCCAGTTGTTCCTGCAATTTGTCTGCATCATAGGACACCCCCTGAACTACATCATGATTCTGCGTACTCCACAGCATCTCAATCCACAGGAATTCATTCTGTCTGTTCAAAAGCTCCTGTGCCGCATTCAAAGTATCCACCCAGTACATTCCGATCTCAGATGCTGTGATCGTACCGATCTCTTCCTGCACACCGTTCTCATCTCTACCCAGAATCTGTAAACTATACTGCTGTGACTGCTGATCCATGATCGCCGCTACCTCTGTCGCCGTCATATTACTGCAATCACTGTTATTGATATAAGTATGATTCAGAAAATGAGACTGGTAGTAAATTGCCACACCACCATATGCCAATAGAATTACTGCAACTACAGCTGCTACAATACCAATCCATTTTTTGCTCTTTTTCTTCTGTACCGCTGTCTCTTCCACAGGCTGTTTTATTTCCTCTTTGCTCTCCGTTTCTTTCTTATCAGCCTCTTTCTTTGTTGTTTCTTCTTTTAATTCTTTGTTATCGTTTTCCATTTTATCTTCTGTTTCTCCCTCATCTTATTTCTGTTGCGCTCATTATAGCATTTAATTTCGTAAAAAAACAGTGTGAAAAGGCTGAAAAAAAGCCTTTTCACACTGTTTTAGAATACTACTTGCACTAATATCATATAAAGTATGGTCCCTACAGCTATACTCAGCAACGTATTTTTCTTCCAGATATGAAGCAATGCCACCACGGCAATAGACAACAATTCCGGAATTCCATGACTGCCGGTAAACAGATTAATTCCTTTTACACAGTAAATAACAAGAATCACCATAATGGCCGGCGGAAGTACTTTTCCAAGATATGTGACTGTTTCCGGAACCTCTCTTTCCATCAAATGCCACGAAAGGAACTGCCCGTATGATCAAAGTTACAATAGCTGCAACTGCTATGATTGCGACGGAATGTAACATTTTTTCTTAACTCCTAATAATATGATTGCGGTAATGGTCAATGCAGGTAATAAAAAGGTGTCTGCGCCCAGTACCAGTAAACACAGAACTCCGACAACGCCTCCGATGACTGCCGGTTTATGTTCTTTCGTATCCATCCACTGGTTGACTACTATAACTGTGAATAATGCCGTCATGGAAAAGTCAATTCCCGTAGTGTCGATTGGCAGGACCCTTCCGGCCAGTGCACCTACACAGCTTCCCAGAATCCAATAGCAATGATCCAACAGAGAAATGTAGAAGCTGACCCGTTCCTCACGCATTCCCTCAGGAACTTTCAGATCACATAACAGAGAAAACGTCTCATCCGTAAGGGAAAAGATCATATAAGGATATGTTATACCCGTTTTTTGAATTTCTCTACAAAAGAAAGTCCGTAAAACATATGTCTGCCATTGACAAACAGTGTCATGATCAATGTATACCACAGGCTTGCTCCCGCCGTCAGCAAGGTGACCAACACAAACTGCATGCTTCCCGCATACACAAACAAGCTGATAAAAAGGCCCACCAGAAGCCGTATCCTGCATCATTCAGCATCAGTCCAAAGGCAAATCCCAGGAAAAGATATCCCAGCATGACTGGTATGGACTGTACGATTGCGTAACGCAATTCTTTTTTACTTTACTTTCCATTTCGATTTTAAATCTCTTTCGTTGATTTCTTTATTTCCGACGAATTATTTTAGCATATCATTCTTGTGCAGGCAATGGTCTGATATAGGTTCTCTTGTGCCTGGAAAACTATGAGAAACACGCTTCATGAGTTTCTCAAGTTATCGCGGCAGTCGCCAAGATCTCGTGCAAGCACGGACTTTGGCTCGTTGCTCGCGTAAAAAAAGAGATCAATATACTTACAGTATATTGATCTCTATGCAATGAGACACGGGGGATTCGAACCCCGACAACCTGATTAAAAGTCAGGTGCTCTACCGACTGAGCTAGTATCCCATAAATATTTATTTTTGCATATTACAAATGCCCAGAACCGGAATCGAACCAGTGACACGAGGATTTTCAGTCCTCTGCTCTACCAACTGAGCTATCTGGGCATTTTAGATCTGAATTTACACTCAGATCTTAGTAGCGGGGACAGGATTTGAACCTATGACCTTCGGGTTATGAGCCCGACGAGCTTCCAGACTGCTCCACCCCGCGATATTATGTTGTATATGATATGTTTTCCTTTTCAAAAATATTCCTGAAAAAGAAAATGGATGGAGGTGGATTCGAACCACCGAAGCAAATTGCAGCAGATTTACAGTCTGTCCCCTTTGGCCACTCGGGAATCCATCCATATGGAATTGTATTCCATAAAGCCGATGATCGGACTCGAACCGATAACCTGCTGATTACAAATCAGCTGCTCTGCCAATTGAGCCACATCGGCGTATTCATAACAGCTGATTTGTAATCAGCAGCTCTGCCTACGCTTGACTCGTTTCACAATCGTCATGAATTGAGTCACATCGGCGTAACATTTAAAACCGTTTTCACTAGAAATGGGGCCTATAGGGCTCGAACCTATGACCCTCTGCTTGTAAGGCAGATGCTCTCCCAGCTGAGCTAAGACCCCACAAGGATTAAAATCCTTTAACGACCCAGATCGGACTCGAACCGACGACCTTCGCCGTGACAGGGCGACGCTCTAACCAACTGAGCCACTGGGCCATTCCTGAAGATAACAATTTGTACCTTCAAAACCGAACACTGAAATCTAATCTTTATACCCTAACTTACATCCTTTTCCTATCCAAAACCTTTGGTCAAGCCCTCGACCGATTAGTAAATGTCAGCTGAACACATTGCTGTGCTTACACCTCATTCCTATCTACCTCGTAGTCTTCAAGGGGTCTTACTCATTTCTGAGGGATATCTCATCTTGAGGGGGGCTTCACGCTTAGATGCCTTCAGCGTTTATCCCTGCCGGACTTGGCTACTCTGCCATGGCTTCGGTAGCCAACAGATACACCAGCGGTCCGTCCACCCCGGTCCTCTCGTACTAAGGACAGCTCCTCTCAAATATCCTCCGCCTGCGCCGGATAGGGACCGAACTGTCTCACGACGTTCTGAACCCAGCTCGCGTACCGCTTTAATGGGCGAACAGCCCAACCCTTGGGACCTGCTACAGCCCCAGGATGCGATGAGCCGACATCGAGGTGCCAAACCACTCCGTCGATGTGAACTCTTGGGAGTGATAAGCCTGTTATCCCCAGGGTAGCTTTTATCCGTTGAGCGATGGCAATCCCACTTTATACCACCGGATCACTAAGTCCTACTTTCGTACCTGTTCCACCCGTCGGTGTCACAGTCAAGCTCCCTTCTGCCTTTGCACTCTTCGAATGGTTTCCAACCATTCTGAGGGAACCTTTGAGCGCCTCCGATACCCTTTCGGAGGCGACCGCCCCAGTCAAACTCCCCGCCAGACATTGTCCCCCACCCAGGTCATGGGTGCAGGTTAGAAATCCAATACTGCAAGGGTGGTATCCCAACAGCGACTCACATAAAACTGGCGTTCTATGCTCAACGTCTCCCACCTATCCTGTACATACAGTATCGAATCCCAGTATCAAGCTGGAGTAAAGCTCCATGGGGTCTTTCCGTCCTGGCGCAGGTAACCAGCATCTTCACTGGTACTTCAATTTCACCGGATGCATTGTCGAGACAGTGCTCAAATCATTACGCCTTTCGTGCGGGTCGGAACTTACCCGACAAGGAATTTCGCTACCTTAGGACCGTTATAGTTACGGCCGCCGTTTACTGGGGCTTAAATTCGAAGCTTCGTTGCCTGACTTCTCCTCTTAACCTTCCAGCACCGGGCAGGCGTCAGCCCATATACCTCACCTTTCGGTTTCGCATAGACCTGTGTTTTTGCTAAACAGTTGCTTGAGCCTATTCTCTGCGGCCCTGCTTTCACAGGGCACCCCTTCTCCCGAAGTTACGGGGTCATTTTGCCGAGTTCCTTAACAATGCTTCTTCCGTCGGCCTTAGGATTCTCTCCTCATCCACCTGTGTCGGTTTACGGTACGGGTATGTGTATCACTATAGCGGCTTTTCTTGGCACATGGCTCACACGCTTCCCTACTTTGGTTCGGTCCACATTACGTCTTCGGATTGTAAGGAAGATTTGCTGTCCTTACTCCTACCCCGCTTGTACCGGTCTTTTCTTTCCCGGCTCATGCTCTCCACATGCGTCCCCACAGTTCTGGGTACACATAGTACAGGAATCTCCACCTGTTATCCATCGACTACGTCTTTCGACCTCGCCTTAGGCCCCGACTTACCCAGAGCAGATCAGCTTTACTCTGGAAACCTTGGATATTCGGCCGGAAGGATTCTCACCTTCCTCTCGCTACTCATTCCGGCATTCTCTCTTCTTAGCACTCCACTGCTCCTTATCGGTACAGCTTCGCTGCGCTAACAATGCTCCTCTACCACTCCTAAAAGGAGTCCTAAGCTTCGGTGTCGTGTTTCAGCCCCGGACATTTTCGGCGCAGGACCTCTCGACTAGTGAGCTATTACGCACTCTTTGAATGTATGGCTGCTTCTGAGCCAACATCCTAGTTGTCTTCGAGATCCCACATCCTTTTCCACTTAACACGCACTTTGGGACCTTAGCTGTAGGTCTGGGCTCTTTCCCTTTTGACCACCCAACTTATCTCGTGCAGTCTGACTCCCGTGCATCACCTCTATGGCATTCGGAGTTTGATAATCTTCGGTAGACTTTGACGCCCCCTAGGATATTCAGTGCTCTACCTCCACAAGGTTAACACGAGGCTAGCCCTAAAGCTATTTCGAGGAGAACCAGCTATCTCCGGGTTCGATTGGAATTTCTCCCCTACCCACACCTCATCGCCACCCTTTTCAACGGATGTGCGTTCGGCCCTCCATTGCCTTTTACGGCAACTTCAGCCTGGACATGGGTAGATCACCCGGTTTCGGGTCTACGTACACTGACTAATGCTTCGTAAGAAGCTATACGCCCTGTTAAGACTTGGTATCCCTTCGGCTCCGCACCTTAAGTGCTTAACCTCGCCAGTAAACGTAACTCGCCGGACCGTTCTACAAAAAGTACGCGGTTGTACTCGTATGGTACTTCCACAGTTTGTAAACACAGGGTTTCAGGTTCTCTTTCACTCCCCTCCCGGGGTCCTTTTCACCTTTCCTTCACAGTACTCTGCTCTATCGGTCACTAAGGAGTATTTAGCCTTACGGGGTGGTCCCCGCTCATTCCCACAAGGTTTCTCGTGTCTCGTGGTACTCTGGATCCTGCTCTGCTTCTTTCCGTTTCGCCTACGGGGCTCTCACCCTCTCTGGCCGGTCTTTCCAGAACCGTTCCGCTACAGTCAGAAGTCATAAATGCAGTCCGAACCCCGGAGTGCACGCACTCCGGTTTGGGCTCTTTCCATTTCGCTCGCCGCTACTTTGAAAATCGAGTTTTCTTTCTCTTCCTCCGGCTACTTAGATGTTTCAGTTCACCGGGTTCCCTCCGTATACCTATGGATTCAGTGTACGGTGACTGAGGTATGCTCAGCCGGGTTTCCCCATTCAGAAATCTACGGATCAATGGATATGTGCTCCTCCCCGTAGCTTATCGCAGCTTATCACGTCTTTCATCGGCTCTTAGTGCCAAGGCATCCACCCTGCGCTCTTTTTAGCTTGACCTAATAACTGAGCAAGCGGTTTCGAATAAAGCAAAGTCCGTTGCAAGCTCGCTTGCATAAGGGCTTTTGATTTATTCGGAAATCATTTGCGAAGCAAAGGACATGAGTAAGACGAAGTCTTACGAATGACCGCTTGCGCAATTCCCGCCAACCAGTTCTTCACATCTAGCGTGATGTTACTTTAGGTTTTGTTTCGTTTTGCTTGTTTGATCTTACATCTCTGCAAGATCCCTCGGATGTCTTGTTATATCGTTTTGCAAACTTGATATAATAGATTTTTATTTCAATATTCGGTTTTCAAGGAACAAATCTCAACAAGTGGGCATTAAAACTTTTTCAAAGGTTGGAGATAAAGGGATTCGAACCCTTGACCCCCAGTTAATGCTTGCAATTTAAAGTGCGCTCTCCCAACTGAGCTATGCCCCCATGGGAATCTGGCAGCCACCTGCTCTCCCATACCGTCTCCAGCATAGTACCATCGGCCGCTTAGGTCTTAACCATCGTGTTCGGGATGAGAACGGGTGTGTCCCCCAAGCGCATCGCCACCAGAATGTTCTTATTTGTGAAGATTTCTTCACCGGCGATGCGCTTTGCGCATAACCACCAGTTCATTATCCTTTTTCTTGATTTACCTCTTTGGCAAATCAACAGTAATGCAACTCCTTACTTCTTCCGTTTCCTTAGAAAGGAGGTGATCCAGCCGCACCTTCCGATACGGCTACCTTGTTACGACTTCACCCCAGTTATCAGACCTGCCTTCGGCGGCTCCTTCCTTGCGGTTAGGTCACCGACTTCGGGCATTTCCGACTCCCATGGTGTGACGGGCGGTGTGTACAAGACCCGGGAACGTATTCACCGCAGCATTCTGATCTGCGATTACTAGCGATTCCAGCTTCATGTAGTCGAGTTGCAGACTACAATCCGAACTGAGACGTTATTTTTTGAGATTCGCTCTGCCTCACGACTTCGCTTCTCTTTGTTTACGCCATTGTAGCACGTGTGTAGCCCTGGTCATAAGGGGCATGATGATTTGACGTCATCCCCACCTTCCTCCGGGTTATCCCCGGCAGTCTCTCTAGAGTGCCCATCTTACTGCTGGCTACTAAAGATAAGGGTTGCGCTCGTTGCGGGACTTAACCCAACATCTCACGACACGAGCTGACGACAACCATGCACCACCTGTCTCCTATGTACCGAAGTACTAACGGCATTGCCCGTTATTCATAGGGATGTCAAGACCAGGTAAGGTTCTTCGCGTTGCTTCGAATTAAACCACATGCTCCACCGCTTGTGCGGGTCCCCGTCAATTCCTTTGAGTTTCATTCTTGCGAACGTACTCCCCAGGTGGATTACTTATTGCGTTTGCTGCGGCACCGATGGGTCGTACCCACCAACACCTAGTAATCATCGTTTACGGCGTGGACTACCAGGGTATCTAATCCTGTTTGCTCCCCACGCTTTCGAGCCTCAACGTCAGTTACAGTCCAGTAAGCCGCCTTCGCCACTGGTGTTCCTCCTAATATCTACGCATTTCACCGCTACACTAGAATTCCACTTACCTCTCCTGCACTCTAGTTCTACAGTTTCCAAAGCAGTCCCGGGGTTAAGCCCCGGGCTTTCACTTCAGACTTGCAAAACCGTCTACGCTCCCTTTACACCCAGTAAATCCGGATAACGCTTGCCCCCTACGTATTACCGCGGCTGCTGGCACGTAGTTAGCCGGGGCTTCTTAGTCAGGTACCGTCATTTTCTTTCCTGCTGATAGAGCTTTACATACCGAAATACTTCTTCACTCACGCGGCGTTGCTGCATCAGGGTTTCCCCATTGTGCAATATTCCCCACTGCTGCCTCCCGTAGGAGTTTGGGCCGTGTCTCAGTCCCAATGTGGCCGTTCACCCTCTCAGGCCGGCTACTGATCGTCGCCTTGGTGGGCCGTTACCTCACCAACCAGCTAATCAGACGCGGGTCCATCTTGTACCACCGGAGTTTTTCACACTGCTTCATGCGAAGCTGTGCGCTTATGCGGTATTAGCAGTCGTTTCCAACTGTTGTCCCCAGTACAAGGCAGGTTACCCACGCGTTACTCACCCGTCCGCCACTAACTTTTCAAATATCGCTAGGCTTCATGAAAAGTCCGTTCGACTTGCATGTGTTAGGCACGCCGCCAGCGTTCATCCTGAGCCAGGATCAAACTCTCATGTTAAAATGGTGTTTGTGTCCTGCCAGTTTTATCTGGCATTGTTTACTGTTAATTCGGGTAGCTTGTCAATCTTTCGATCAACTTGCTTGTTCTTGAATTTCTCTGAAAATCTTGAAATTTTCAGGGTTGCATTACTGTTTATTTGTCAAAGATCATAACCTCTTGCTTCGCAAGAGCTCGTTCGTTCGTTGCTGTTGTTCTTAGCGGCAACTCTGATATCTTATCATGACCGCTTTCGTTTGTCAACAACTTTTTTTCGATTTTTTCAAATCTTTTTTCCAACCGAAAAACCTTCGTTTCTGCGGTGGAGTTTCATACTACCACATTACTCTGTGCTTTGTCAACAACTTTTTACATTTATTTTTTCAAAGCATTTACATAATGGTGGAAATGGCGCAAAAAAAGAAATCTCAATCTCTTAAGATTCTTCTTTTACTTCCTATTGGTAGTAAACGGAGAAAGAGGGATTTGAACCCTCGCGCCGGTTACCCGACCTACACCCTTAGCAGGGGCGCCTCTTCAGCCTCTTGAGTATTTCTCCATGATCTGAACATCGTCTCTACCAATATGTTATTGGCGTCATTTCGTGACGCAAAAATTATTATACATAAGCTCTATGCTTTTGTCAATCGCTTTTTATTATTTTCCTAATTGTAGATATTGTTTATGAATATTGCCGAATAGCTTCTTCAATCTTCGCTTTTACAATGTCCGCAATCTCCGGTGTTTTCAACTGTTTATACTCTTCATAACAGATTGGCGGTAAATAGATCAGCTTTACAGTAACCGGAGCTATGGACTTTTCATCAAAAGGTTTGTATGAATCAATCAGAGCACATGGAACAATGGGACACTTTGCTCTGACTGCGCTTTTGAATGTTCCTCCCTTAAATGGAAGCAGTTGATTTCCCATACGGCTTCTGGTTCCTTCCGGGAAGATCAGAAAGTTTCTGCCCTGCTTTACTTCTTCTGTCATCTGATTGATCACCTGAAGCGATTGCTTAATGTCTTCTCTGTCTATGGCAATCGCGTGCAATGCCCGAAATACTTGTTTTAACAGGATTACATTGCTTACTTCTTTCTTATAGACTACAGAGAAAGGAACCGGGCAGGACTCCAGAAACACAAGTGCATCAAACATTCCCTGATGATTCGGGAAAAAGATAAACCCGTTTTCTTTCGGAATATTTTCTACACCATAGCTCTCTATGGTTACTCTTCCGGCACGGTTTGCCGCTTTTGTTACTTTTTTGATAAATGCATAGTTCTTTTCCAGGTCAAAATTCTTTCTGGTTCCCAGCCACCATATCCGAATCAGATAATACGGCACCTTATAGAACAGTCTTACCACCATCAGTATGATTCTATACATAGTCCGCCCCAGTCTACTCTTCGTTGTATTCTTTTACCGCCGTTTCATACAGGTTATTACCTTCTGCGTCAATTACTACAATCGTAGGAAAGTCCTTTACGGTCAGTTTACGGATAGCTTCTGTTCCAAGATCATCATATGCAATGACCTCAGAAGAGGTAATTGCGCGGGACAAAGTGCTCCTGCACCACCTACGGCTGCAAAGTATACCGCTCCGTTTCTTACAATGGCATCCCGGACTGCCTGTGACCTTTTTCCTTTTCCGATCATCCCCTTCAGTCCCAGATCCAATAATCCCGGTGCATATTTATCCATTCTGCTGGCTGTTGTCGGGCCTGCAGACCCTATAGGACGGCCTTCTCTCGCCGGAGACGGTCCCATATAGTAGATTACGTTATTTTTCATTCCTATAGGAAGTGTTTCTCCCCTGTCCAGAGCTTCCTGCATTCTCTTGTGCGCCGCATCCCGGGCTGTATAGATGGTCCCTGTCAGATATACATAATCTCCTGATTTCAGAGAGCGGGCATCTTCATCACTGAGAGGTACTTTTACATATTTATCCATGTCGCTTACACTCCAATTATTATAATATCCGGACATCTTTACTTCAGATCTCTCTAACTGCATGCCTATTGACATGGCAACAGATGTTTACAGCTACCGGCAATCCCGCTATATGTGTGGGATATGTATTAATATTGACCGCCAGTGCTGTGGTTGATCCGCCCAGTCCTCCCGGTCCGATGCCTGTTTTATTAATCTTCTCCAGCAGCTCTTCTTCCAGTTCCCTCACATAGGGTATCTCCGAATGTTCATCCACCGGACGTGTCAATGCTTTCTTCGCCATCAATGCACATTTTTCAAAAGTACCGCCAATGCCCACTCCGACCACCATAGGAGGGCACGCATTCGGTCCTGCATCCTTGACCGCCGTCAGGATTGCGTTCTTCACGCCTTCTATTCCGTCTGCTGGCTTGAGCATAAATACTCTGCTCATATTCTCACTGCCAAATCCCTTCGGTGCCACGGTTATCCTGACACGATCCCCGGAACAATACTATAATGAATGATCGCGGGTGTATTATCCTTCGTATTCTCCCGGTAAATGGGATCCTTCACCACAGATTTTCGCAGATAACCGTCCACATATCCCTGTCTGACACCTTCGTTGACGGCATCTTCCACATTGCCCCCTGTCAGATGCACATCCTGACCCACTTCCAGAAATACAACCGCCATTCCGGTATCCTGACAGATGGGAATCATGTCCTTGCCTGCAATATCCATATTCTGCTGCAACTGTTGCAGGATCTGCTTCCCCAAAGGTGCTTTTTCCTGCTGTTCCGCTTTTGTAAATGCCGTCTTCATGTCCTCAGATAAGAAATGATTGGCCTCTATGCACATTTCTTTGATATTTTGCGTCAAAGTAGCTACATCTACTGTTCTCATGGTTTCTCCCTGTTATTCGGTAATGGTTTTGCGAATCTCTTCCAGTTCTTCCGGTGTACTTTCCCGGGATTCCATAAAATATGCTGTCCATCATTCTCATAACGGGGAATCAAATGCATATGAAAATGGCGAACGGTCTGTCCGGCAGCCTCTCCATTATTCTGTACGATATTGAGACCATCGCAATGTAATTTCTCTGTCATCTTTGTTGCCATCTTTTTTGCAAGAACAAATACTTTTGCCGCTGTATCCTCCGGCAGTTCATAGAGATTATCCGCATGCTCCCTGGGCAGGATCAGCGCATGTCCTCTGGTAGCCGGTCCCAGATCCAAGATTACTCTGAAATCCCCGTCTTCGTATAATGTCTTGGAAGGGATCTCTCCGTTTGCAATTTTACAGAAAATACAATCTTCCTTTTTCATCGTTTTGCTCCTATCTATTATTTTCTTCAAAGGGAAACATCTGATCCAGTGTTCTGAGAATTCGGAAATCTCCCTTCATTCGCTTCATAATGCCTGACATAAACGCCCTCTGGAAGGTCATTCGTCCGTTCACAATATCTTCCATGGCAGCACGATTCATCTGCATCTCCACATCCGGCTTCTCCGTCTCACCGTATCCGCATTCCAGTGCGCCACTGCCAATAGCGATCCACAGAGGATTCTTCTTTTCTTCTATATTAATAACATATCTTGCTTCAAAACCAGGCTGCGGTACAAAAACTTTTCGGAACTCTTCCAGATATTCCTGTTCATTATCCGTTCCGCTGTTATCCAACATATCCCGGAACATGGAAGTCAATTCCTGAATATCTTCCTTCTGTCGCTGTACAAACGTATCATCCGATACATATTCCGACAACTGTTCTGTCTCCTGCGGTGTCAGGTTGATTGCCTTGGGGATCGTTACTTTCTGACGCATCACTTTATTGCTGGCCGGGAAACTGGCAATCTTCTGGTTGATAGTACGGTACATGTTCTCAGCCTTTTTCTCAATGATCTGGCCGTACTGTCCGTTCATCTCCAACGTTACTGTATTCTCTATATATCCGCATATGCCGCTGCAGGGCAATCCTCCCAGAATCTCCCAGGCCGCCGCAAGACTGAGCTTGCCTTTCTCTCTCTCCGTAGGTGGTAGACATCACGACCGGACACATATAAATTCCCGCGATCGTCTCTTTATCCCCATACAGCCAGCAGGCATCCAGAAACTGCTGCATATAGCCACCGATACCGTACCACTCCACTGTCGCTGCCAGAATAATTCCGTCTGCCTCTTTCAGCGTCTGTGGCAATGTCGTAATATTGGTCTTTCCATCATAAAGATTGTATCTCTCCACATGCACCCGCAACTCTTCCAGCACTTCCTGCATCTTATTGATCACATAGATCGTAGGATCATCAATGATTCCTCGTCCGCCATAGTAAATGTTGATATTCAAGTCCACACCTCTTTCGTTTTCTTCTGTCTTCTGTGTTTCCTGAGCGCACAAAACAAAAGTCCCGCCAGGAATCCGGTCACCAGTCCGCCCACATGTGCCGCATTGTCAATATTTTGTGCAGTAAAACCACTGTACAGAGATAATGCTATCATCAGAATCACCCGTTTGGGTGTCACATCTGGCATAGATTGCCGATCAAGCAAAATCCAGGCAAGCAGTACTCCGTCCAGTCCAAAGATGGCTCCGCTGGCACCTACAGATGCCGAATAATCCATCTGCAGAAGCTTTACCAGCAGTGAGCATAAATTCCCTCCGATTCCGGACAGAAAATAAAGCACCAGAAACGTGACATGACCTGTCACCTTCTCAATCATGGCCCCCAGAAAAACAGGAGGACCATATTATTAAAAATATGCTCTATGCCCGCGTGCAAAAACATTGCCCACAAAAAGCCTGCTGTACTGTTTACCGGCCAATACACTGACTACATCCAGTTCGCCTTTATTATATAACACATTTCCCGAAAAAGTACACATCAGGAACACAATTACATTGATCACCACAAGCATTCCGCTTACCCAGGGTACATTACGAAGCCTTTTCACCTTCATTGCTCCTCTCAATGTTCTCTCCATCCGGTATTGTATTTCAAATGTACCACTGTTTATATCACTCCGTCAACAAAAAGGGGCTGCACACTGCCTACCGGTAGATTACCGTGATCTTACCCAATGTAATCTCATCTCCTTCTTCCAACTTTCGCCTCTCATAAGGCTGCAGTTGTAATCCGTTCTTAAATGTACCGTTTGTGGAATTCATATCTTCAAGATAATACCCATCTGTTTCCTTTATGATCCTTGCATGCAGACGACTGATCGACTGATCATTCAATACCAGGTCCGTTTCTCCCCGTTTTTTCCGATCGTGTAGATTGGTTGTTCTAATGTTGCAAGCAGCTTCCCTTCTTCCGACAACAGGCGGAGTGTACTCTCTCTGGGGGCCGGTCTTTCCTCCATATACACAGTCCTTCCCATATCTTCTTCCTCATAAGCAGTCTCCTCCGCCACCGCATATCCCGTCATGGTCAATTGCAGACTCCGGGTATAATTATCCCGTTCCTGCTTCTCTTTCTTTTTCCGGTTTTCCCACAAATTAAACAGGCCTTTCTTTTTTCTTCCTTTATTACTGTAACTTCTCCCACCGGCATTTCCTTCTCTTCTTCCCTTTATCGCATCCTTCTCCTGATCTTGTCCCACGACAACAGTTGTTTCCTCCTCTACGGCATCCATTTTTTCAGGGATTCTCAGGCACTCTGCATCCTCAAAAATTTTGGCCTGCAAATAGACCTCTCCTGCCGATTCATATTGCTCGTAGGCTTTATAGACATATTCCACCAGGCTTTCATCCTGATAATCCACATGTTCCACCAGGTATTCCATCAGCTCATTAAATCCTGTATTTTCCGTGCAATACGGGACATATATAAAATAAAATTCTTTCTTCTCCAGATCCTGATAGACATGTTGCGGAAACCACACGATGTTACTCTCTTCCAAAAGGAAACGGGACATTTCCTGCCGCACTCTGCGCATACTCCACAAAAAGTCCATGATCCATTGTCTTGTAATAGGCTTCTTCTCAAAAAGCTGTGCAATATTCTGTCTGGAAGTAATATCATAATAGAGATAGGCCTCTCCGTCTATGTATCTCAAGCTGCAGGGCAGCAATCCTTTGATCCTCCCCGGCTGATCATACAATACTGATATTTCTTTTCCTCCGGTTTCCGTTCTAATAATAGTCTCTCATAATTCGCATTTAAGCTTCTGATATATTCTGTATTTAGCAACTATTCTTCCATCCTTTCTCACTGTACCGCACCACTTGTATTTTCCTTGTTATCACTCTCTGTTGTTTCTTCCGTCTTCCCACGATACCTCTGACTGTTTCGCAGAATCTCCACCGGATTGTTCCTCTTCACCTGAAATGCGGCTTTTGCGCTCCAATACCTGGGTACTTCCGCTATTTCGGAAAACGGATAAGGCATTCTTCCCGTCTGTTCCACGGTTACCTGATTCTTTTTCCAGTTTCCAGACCGGCAATTCACTCTCCCAGGCAATATATTTCTCCGTGTCAAAAAACATATCTTTCTCCTGCAGCTGTCGATTCAGTTCCTCTTTTTCTGCATCCATCTACTGCCGCTTCTCACTGCCGCCCTTCCCATATCCTGTTCCAAAAGGCAGCGATCATATTGAAAAAACAGTAAATACGTCATCAACACTATCACTCCCAACACTATAGGATACAGAACTGCCGCCTCCACGGTAAAATACGCTTTATAATTCTTTCGTTGCATACGATTGCTCCCTCCAATCATCCTGTCATCCATGCCGTTATATATGCTGCCAGTAAAAAGGGAAGATATGGGATCTGCAGGCTGCGATTCCGCTTTCTGCAAAACAGGATCATTGCATAAAGAAAGATATACAGAAGGCTTATGCCTAAGATAAGAAGAATATTTTTATCTCTGCTTATAAAACCGGTCAGCGCCAGTACGATACCATCCGCCTCACCGATTTTCCTTTGTTGCCTTTGACAAAAGCAACAGCAGAATTCCGGGAAGTAGTGCGACAAGCCTGCTGCATTCAAAGCCTTTCCAGACAATAACCATAACAGCCAGTACTCCGCCCAGGAACAATACCCCCACCGGAACCGCTCTCTTCCGGATATCATACCAGCTGCCCCATAGCAGATAGCCGGTCAGTATCACATTTTCCCACAGCTCCATCTTCACCATTCTCCCGTTTTATATTCTTCCGCATCTACTGCATTCTCTGTACCCGTCCACATCTTTCCTGGCAATGCAATATACGGTTCTCTTAAGCCCGGGGCAGTCCCGCCTTCTGTGATAACATTCACCCTCCGAGCAAATATAGTAGCCATTCTCTTCCGGGGCAGCGGCATCTTTTTCTGTACCATACACTTCTCACAGGGATGATAACCCTTAGGAATTTCCGCTGCTTCCACCCGTCGAACCGACAATCTCAGATGTGTACATTCTCTGCTTCTATGATATACTTCTGAATCTTCCGTTACATAGACATATTCTTCATCATTCTCAGTCCCCGGAATCGCATAGCCGTTCCACAAATGCCCATAGTATCGGTTCGCCATACGGAATTTTCGAAATCCCAAAACCTCCGTGAGCGGATTGATCCCATAGGTGACTACAATCTCACAGATATCATTCTTTGTGCTGCTCTCCAGAAATTGCAGGCTGTCTGCCCCCTGTTCTAATGGCGACTGCTCCAGATATTCTTCTCCCAGCTGATTGCAGATCTGATTTTTAACATAGGTATAGGAAACAGCCACTGTTCCCAACCTGTCATCGTTATCCTCTTTCTCTCCGGCATCTCCTGCATTCAGTATTCCGCCATAGATTCCCACCTGTCTGCCGGCATCCCACAATGCTACTTCAGGTTTCCGTGCAAACGCATCATTTCTATAGCGCTTCCCATATGGATCATAAAAAAAGCAAAACAACGGCAAAACCAGTGCTGTTTCCACCGTCATACTTGCCTTCACCGGTGTTCGCGGGAGTATAAGCAGTGATATCCTCTTTATGAAGTTTGCTGTCTGTAGGAATTTTTTACGGGAGTAAATCGTTACATGGGTTAAGAGTTTTCTTAAAGTCGGAGTAGGACTTGAATCATTCTTGTTAATAGTTATAAAGCTGTACTTGCATAAAGAGGACATCGCTGCTCACCTCCCTTCCCGGCTCGTCTTCCTAATTACCAGTATTTTCTATTGCCTCTAAAGATCCTATATAAGATTTCTGTCTCTCGATCTCAAAAGAATAGCCATTTGCTTTTTACTTTCACATTCATTGCAATTTCCACAATGCAGGTATCCAGTCGGAATGCTCTGTTTCCCGGGTATTTCGAATATCCATTTCCACCACGTCCATAGCCCGGCAGGTAACAGACTTTTCCTCACAGAGCAGCAAAAATATTCTCAGATAATCTTCATATCCCATTCCCGGTGAATCGGAACCGGAGACATCCTCTTCGGAAGTCCCGGACAATTCTCCCTGTAATGCGGAAGAAAGTCCGTAATGCCAGGTAGCATCTGTTTTTAACAGGGGAATCTTTTCCCCGGCAAGAAGTTCCTTTACATCATAAACACTTTCTGCAAAAGCCCATCCCAGGATCAGTGTCGCCGCAAGCAACTCTCCAATCTCCGGAACCATCATTGCCGCTGCAAGTGCCTCTCCCAATAGCTCCGCTATTGCCCGTTTTTCCTCACTACCGGTCAGATACATGGTATTTGCAGCTTCTCTGATAACGAATATTCGGTTCACTATTCCCTTCAGATTGTCAGTATCATTATCCTTGCCCACAATGACATATTCTGTCTGATACCATAGGGGGCTGTCCTGTTTCTCCTGGCCATACCGCCCAAGATACCGCAACAGATACTCATGGAAAAAAACTTTTTGTTTTAACGCTTCCCATTCTTCATAATTTTCTGCGGTTCCCGGCACCAGATTTCCGCGGTTTATTTCTCCTCGCTCCATCCGCGTCTCAATAGTGACTCTGTTTCTATCCTGCGGGAGGAGATATTGTCTTCCTCTGTTACCAGCTTTAACAGACCTTTATTTCTTTTCTCTTCCAGGGCTGCGGTAGGATTCTCTATATGAACGGTTTTTCCTTCCGTGGTCTCCTTCCCGTCATATTCCTGAATCTGTGCATCGATCTGCTGTTTTTGTCCCGCAATATCCTGTTGCTCCAGTCCACGGGATTCTATGACCTGCAGCCAGTCCGTCAGTTGCTGTAAGAGTCCGATTCCCACCGTATCCTCTATGGCATCGACAGCAACCCGCCGAAAAGACTTCTCCTTCGCCATCCGTCAGAAATGCCGCTTTCACAGCTTGTGCTTCTTCTGCCTGAACAGCAAAAAATCCCGGTACAACAGTTTTTCGAGAAACACATCCTCAGAGAAAAATTACGGTTCATATACTCCAGCAAATGACTCTCCGTCAGCTTTGTCGAAGCACTTTCTGTCCCGTAAGAGCAGTCTATGGCAAACAGATTGTACTGTTTCTGCAGTTCTCTATGATATTCAGCCAGGATACTATCCATTCCGATATCCATGACGCATTCTGTTTCCAGTGAGATTCCCCGATACCGACAGCCCTCGATCAAAGCAAGACACAGGGCCATGATCACTGTCACCGTCAGTGCCAGATATATCGTCATATAACCACCCGGGGTTACCTTTTTCACGGATGTCATAACGTATTTTCCTTATATAATTGTTTTTTGGTCTGATTTGTAATCTTTGTGAAAATGGAATTGACAACTTCCGTGATTAATTCGTCTCTTGTATAAAATCATTTGTCTTTTCAGGCTGCTTTATTAACTTCCTCAGTTGCTCTATCAAAAATTGCCTTTTTAGGATTATAATTCCCCCTGCTTCAATTGTGCATCTTCTACCATTTGTTTGGCCTGTAAATTTCTATAAAATAACTTCTATCAACCCTGCATATTTTGCCAATGCAATTGATTCCCGCTTCATTTAACATCGCATCAATCTCTCTCTGAATAATTTTCTAAATTCTCTTTTTCTTTGTTTCTTGAGACCTACGATTTTATCATACTTCATTTAACATCACTCCTTTCTGTTGTTCGCAAAGTATCTAACTCTGATTCAGCTTTTGATTTTCCGCTTTCAATTTATAATTTCAATTCTCATAGCTAACAATCTTTTCCTTATACTCATCAAGGAGTTCCGCTTCGTCTATGTTCATTTTATAGCTTTGATTTTGAATATCAACAGCTTTATGTACTTCTTCTTTGATTTTTTTGGATTTCTGTAAAAACGAGTTAGATAAGCCTGTTCTTTTGCATAATCC